>ERZ779922.1-NODE-1-length-269455-cov-13.667851_pt1 | contig 269455 bp, 257 predicted proteins | sample MGYA00511544_ERZ779922 | MGnify/ENA primary metagenome ERZ779922 (study PRJEB29588, sample SAMEA2154516) | human gut metagenome | biome: human gut; feature: human-associated habitat; material: faeces | place: Denmark | collected 2008/2010 ... | reverse complement strand
AAAGTCTTTGGGACTTTAACTTTTACCTTTTCACTATTCACTCTTCACTAAAAAACGCCTTTGTGGCTTTGGAAGTAATAAGTAATAGTGAAAAGTGAATAAGTTCGGTGTCGGCTCCGCTGACGAAGTAGTAATATAAAATACAGTTTTTCTCTTAAAAACATATTGACAAAACGGTAATAATAAGTATAATAAAAAGCATTTAGCCGTGCCTAACTAAAAAGCACGGCTTTAAATAAAACTTTTAGTTAGCATACGCTAACTAAACAAAACTGCCGAAATTTCGGGCACAATAAAGTAAAGGAGGAAATCATATGTCTGAAGAAATGATTATAAGAAACTGCGCTCCGACTCTCGCGGGAATTAAAACGGGAAGTATGTTTTCCTGCCCCTTTAAAAGCTCCGAAGAATTAAAAAGCTCGGTAAGATTTTGGAACAAAAGGCTTTTAAGCAAGGGACTCAGAGTTATTCCGCTTAAATTCAGCGGAAATTCGGCTCTTATTTATATTTACCGCCCGATAAAGCTTAAAAAAGACCTGCAGGACAAAAAAGCCTGCAAAATATTAAGCCTCTGCGGATATAAAAAATGCTCGGCGGACCAAAGTCTTGCAAGGCTGATAAAAAGAATGGAAAAAGGCGCGGATTTTCCGCACGAGATAGGCTTATTTTTGGGATATCCGCCGGAAGATGTAAAAGGGTTTATGGATAATAAATCAAAAAACTGTCTTTTTGTGGGGTATTGGAAGGTTTACAGCAACAAGCAAAAAGCCAAAAAGACTTTTGCGAAGTACAAACTTTGCACCGATATCTTCACGGCGCGCTATTTTTCAGGGGAAACCGTTGAACGGCTCACAGCAGCCGTCGGTATAAATAATTAATTTGAAAGGAAAGATAAAAATGAGTAAAATTGCAGTTGTATATTTCAGCTCTACGGGCAACACCGAGGCAATGGCACAGGCGGTTTTAAAAGGTGCAAAGGAGGCGGGAAGCGAGGCGGAGATATTCACTTCTGCCGAATTCAGCGCGGATAAAATGGATCAGTTTGACGCCGTAGCTTTCGGCTGCCCTGCAATGGGAGCGGAGGTGCTCGAAGAGGATGAATTCGCTCCGATGTTCGAGTCCTGCGAAAGCAAACTTAAAGGCAAAAGGATCGCCCTTTTCGGGTCTTACGGCTGGGGCGACGGCGAATGGATGAGAAATTGGGAGGAAACCTGCGTTGCCGACGGCGCGGTGCTTGTATCCGATTTCGTTATCTGCAACGAGTTTCCCGACGACGACGCCCTTGCTTCCTGCGAGGCTTTAGGCAATAAATTGACTTGACAATTTTTAAAAAGTGTATTATTATATAAAAAAAGCTATGACGGGAATAAGTAGCAAAAATAATATGCTTTTTAAGAGAAGAGGCGGTTGGTGCGAGCCTTTACAAGCGATTTTTTGCGAAGCTCTCCTATCAGCCGCGCCCGAAAGGGAAAGCCGGTCAGCCGCCGTTATCGGTTTCGAGTGCAAAAGGGAAGTTCTCTTTTGAATTCAGGTGGTAACACGGGAAACTTAAATCCCGCCCTGAAAAGCGAAAGCTTTTCGGGGCTTAATTTTTTATACGGAGGAAATTTTTTATGAACAGTGAAATTTTAAAGCTTTTATCGGCAAACGCGAGATACACTTATTCTCAGCTCGCCAAAATGACGGGTATGACAGAGGAAGAAGTTAAAAAAGAAATAAAAGAGCTTGAAAAGAGAGGAATTATCTGCGGATATAAAGCCGTTATAGACCTTGAAAAGCTTGAAAATCCCCCCGTATCGGCGATAGTAGAGCTTAATGTAGTGCCGAAAGCCGACCTTGGATTTGAAGAGGTGGCAGAAAAGGTTGCGTCTTTTGAGCAGGTTGAATCGGTATATCTTATGTCGGGGGTTTATGACCTGAATGTAGTAGTAAAAGGCAAAACTCTGCAGGATGTAGCGCGTTTTGTTGCGAAAGAGCTTGCAACTATCGAGTCCGTCACTTCCACCACCACGCATTTTCTTATGCGTAGGTATAAGGAGCTTGATGTTTCCCTTTTCGATAAAAAGACTGACGACAGGGGGCAGTTTCTCCTATGATAGATTACTCATCGGTATTAAACCGCGAGGTCACTGAAATAAAGCCCTCGGGAATAAGAAAATTCTTCGATATCGCGGCTTCTATGGAAGACGTTATATCTTTAGGCGTGGGCGAGCCTGACTTTCAGACGCCCTGGCTTATAAGAAAAGCGGGCATTGCCGCTTTTGAGGGCGGCAAAACGAAATATACCTCTAATTCAGGTCTTATGGAGTTAAGAAAAGCCGTTACCGAGTTTTTGGAGAGGAAATACCGCCTTTCATACGACCCCGAAAAAGAGGTGCTGATAACTGTCGGCGGCAGCGAGGCGATAGACGCCGCAATAAGAGCCGTCGTAAGCGAGGGCGACGAGGTTATTATCCCTCAGCCGAGCTATGTATGTTACGAGCCTATAACAAGGCTTGCAAAAGGCGTGCCCGTTATAATAGAAACCAAAGCGGAGGATGATTTTAAGCTCACCGCGCACGACCTTAAAGCCGCCATATCTCCTAAAACAAAAGCCCTTATTCTTCCTTATCCCTGCAACCCGACGGGCGCTATAATGGAGAAAAAGGATTTAGAAGAGATAGCAAAGGTCCTTAAAGATACGAACATAGTAGTCCTTTCGGATGAAATTTATTCCGAGCTTACTTTCGGCTCGGATCACGTAAGCTTTGCCTCTATTGAGGGGATGAAAGAGCGCACTGTTACGGTAAACGGTTTTTCAAAGACCTTTTCTATGACCGGCTGGCGCTTAGGCTATGCCTGCGCTCCGAGAGAAATTTTAAGTCAGATGACTAAAATTCATCAGTTTGCGATTATGTGCGCTCCCACAGTGAGCCAGTATGCCGCCGTCGAGGCGCTCCGCCACGGCGACGAGGCGATAGCCTCAATGAAAGAGGAATATAACAGAAGAAGAAAACTCACGGTTTCATCTTTTAATGAAATAGGGCTTACCTGCAGAGAGCCTAAAGGCGCGTTTTATGCTTTCCCTTCGATACAAAAAAGCGGACTTAGCTGCGATGAATTCTGCGAAAGACTTTTAAAGGAAAAGCACGTGGCGATAGTTCCGGGCACAGCGTTCGGAAAAGGCGGCGAGGGGTTTGTAAGAGCGTCTTACTGCTACTCCGCCGAGCATTTGATAGAAGCAATATCAAGGATAGACGAATTTTTAAAGTCGCTGTAAACATAAAGGCTCCCTGAATTCAGGGAGCCTTTGGCTTTTTTCGTAAATTTTAATTAGCGTAGACCGAAGTGATACCGTAGTATTCTTCAATAGTAAGTCCGGAGCTAAACAGCTTTTGTGCTCTTTCCACTCCGACATATCTATAATGCCACGGCTCATACTGATATCCCGTTATGCTTTCTTTGCCTTTCGGATATCGCATTATAAAACCGTACTTATAAGCGTTTTGCTCGAGCCAAACAGCCTCTTTTGTTCCCTCAAAGCTCATAGAAGCCCGGTTTATATCAAAAGCAAAGCCTGTTTGGTGCTCGGAATATCCGGGTCTTGCAGAGTAGGTGTCAGCAACTGCCTGACCGTCTCTTTTAACATATTTCTGATAAAGCGACTTTTGAGTCGAATAGCTCCTGAATCCCGAGCATACTCTCATTGAGCAGCCCTCCGCGGCGGCAGCGGCAAACATATTATCGAGCGCTGCTTTTGCCTCGGGGTTTACACCGGGGTTATAATTGCTCGGCAGAGGATAGGATTTATTAGCTATAAGAATTCCGTCAATATAAGTAAGCTCTATTTCTTTCGGCTTTACAACAGTGCATTTAAAAACCGCGCTTACGGCATTATTATCAGCGGAAGTTACGGTGATGTTACAGCTGCCCTCGCCTTTTGCGTAAACTCTGCCGTGAGCGCTTACAGTGGCCACGCTCTTGTTATCCGATTTCCATATCTCCGCTTTGTTACCGGCATTTTTCGGGAGCATTGTGACTATGGGCATAAAGTTTTCGCCGATATTTATGGTTTTTTCATAACAGCTTAAAGACATTGACTCAACTTTTACATATTCTTTTACTGGCTCTGTTGCGCTCTCGGCCGGCTCTTTTACCTTAACCTCGGTTTCGACGGGTTTCCCGGCTTTTAGGCTACCTGAAACATCCGAAGAGGTATCGGCGGTTTTCCCTTTGCAGGCGCAAAGCGAAAAGATAAGCAATAAGCAAAGAATCAGGCTTCCTGTTTTTTTCATATTCATCACCTTATATATTCTATCATATTTACAAAGTGAAATAAAGTTAAAAAAATCTTTTTTTTTAAAGAAATATATGTTATAATTACTCTGCGAGTCGGCTGTACGGTCGCGCGGCTTTGCCGTGAGGAAAGTCCGAGCCCCGCAGGGCAGAATAACAGCTAACGGCTGCCGAGGGTGACCTCAGGGAGAGTGCAACAGAGATATACCGCCGATAAGAAATTATCGGTAAGGGTGGAAAGGCGAGGTAAGAGCTCACCGCGTCTGCTGGTAACTTCAGACGCCTGTAAACCCTATTCGGAGCAACGCTGACTGCAGCGATACACTTGCCCGGTGTGCTGCGAAAAGCGGCTTGAGCGGAAAAGCGATTTTCCGTCGAGATAGATGACCGTATTCAACAGAACTCGGCTTACAGGCCGGCTCGCAAGAAATTAGCAACAAAGCTCCGTCTGATGAGGGAGCCAATAATAAAAAAGGAGCAGATTTTCTGCTCCTTTTTCTTATAATGTTTCTGTGAATTTTTTAAATGCGGCAATTCCTTGCTCGTCGCGCTTGAAAACGCCCGCGTCTTCAAGCACCTTTTTAAACACAATGCCGATCTCATCCTTTAAAATGTTATGAACGGTCATTTCGTTAAAAGAGCCGTATTTCCGCTTTAGTTCATCCACCCAGTCCGCGTGCTTTACAAGTTCTTCGTCTGTTCTGCAATCGCCGCCTGATACGAGAATTGAGGCAAGCTTTGAAATTTCACCTTTAAGTCTTGCAGGCAAAACCGCAAGTCCCATAACCTCGATAAGACCGATATTTTCCTTTTTAATGTGGTGGAGCTCCGGGTGCGGATGAAACACTCCGAGCGGAAATTCTTCGGTCGTTATATTATTTCTTAAAACGAGGTCAAGCTCATAAGCGCCGTCTTTTTTCCTTGCGATAGGCGTTATGGCATTGTGCGGCTCGCCGCCTGAAAAAGCGAAGATACCGACTGTTTCATCGGAATAATTATCCCACGCGTCAAAAACTCTTTTTGCGGCTATCACGACGCTTTCTTTGTTTTCTGAAGAGAGCCTTATAACCGACATCGGCCATTTAACCCTGCCCGCCTTAAGGTCATCAATACCGCTTATTTTAAATTCCTCTTCGATTTCGGCTTTTTCCATTGCAAAAGTGTATCTTCCGCCCTGGAAATGCTCGTGGCTGAGTATCGAGCCGCCGACTATCGGCAGACCGGCATTTGAGCCTATGAAATAATGCGGGAAAAGGTCGATAAAATCCAATAGCTTTTCAACCGCTTTTATATCGACTTTCATAGGCGTGTGCTCGGAATTAAACACAATGCAGTGCTCGTTATAATAAACATAGGGCGAATACTGCATAAAGAAGCTATCATTCGCAAGAGTTATCGGAATAACTCTGTGGTTCTGCCTTGCCGGGAAATTAAGTCTTCCTGCATACCCCTCGCATTCTTTGCAAAGCAGGCATTTGGGATATCCCGACTGCGGCGCGTTTTTCGCGGCGGCGATAGCTTTCGGGTCCTTTTCGGGTTTTGAAAGATTTATCGTGATATCAAGATTGCCGTACTCGGTAGGAGCGGTCCATTTTAAGTCTTTTTTAATTCTGTATCTGCGGATATAATCGCTGTCGCAGGAAAATTTAAAGTAGTTATCCGTGGCAAGCCGGGGAGATACCTTATAATCCTCAAAGAATTTTTCGGTCACCTCCGAGGGCCTCGGAAGCAGTGCGCCCATAAGTTTTGTATCGAAAAGATCTCTTTCGGTCACAGAGTCTTCGATTAAATTCTCGCTGACGGCATAATCTAGAAGTTCTCTTAAAACCGGCTCAAGATCGGTCACGGAGTAATTCTCGAAATCGGAAATCTGATCAAGGTGCAAAATTTCAAGAAGACGGTTAGTAACGAAAATTTCGTCACGCCCGGTCAAAAGTCCGTTTGATAAACCGTAGCAAACAAGTTTTCTAACAGAATTATCAATCATATTATTCTCCTGTCACATTATTGGAATGTGGGGCGAGAAGTTGTTTTATCCGCTATGCAGACATACGACTTGCCCGCGCTTACTTCGATAGCTTTTCCCGAATCATCGGATATCTTAATTGAGCTGTTTGCACTGCCCTTTGTCCAGCGAACAGGTGTGTAAGTGCCGTTTGTGATATAATATCCCTCTCCGCCGGTAAGGTCAACCTTACGGTGCTTGCCGTCGGGATAATCGGAAATGGTAGTCAGCAATACGAAAACGTTTTTAACCTGGGTAGTTTCCCCCGTTACATAGTCGGCTCTGACTTCGGTGCCCGAAAGTCTTGTATAAAGACCTGTCTGAGCGTCGTATGTAAAAGCAGTCTTATAGCTTGTTGAGAAAGGAACTGTTACGCTGCTAACTGTACCTCCCGAAAGAGTAACCGTTTTATCTTCTCTTGCGAAGTTCATAAATGTATCGTCTGATTTAACGGTGGTGCGCTTTATCGCTTTAGAAAGAGCGTCCCAGGTTTTAGGGCCGAAGCCGTAAAGTGTATGCTCGGAAGAAAGACCGTTTTTAATGCGCTGACCGCTGTTGTTTTCAGAAATTGTGAAATGATCAATATCTTTAAGGTGCGGAGCGCAGTAGGTCGGGTCCTGACCGTGGTGGACATATATTGCGTCAAGTCCGAGTGCGAGATCAACATAAGGATATCTTGCCGATCTTACCGTGCCGAATTTTTCGACTGCCGTTATATCCTTGTAAACTGCCATAAGACGGGTAATTCCGCCCTCTACCTCTGTTTCGAATATAATATCGGCTTTAGATAATCCCGTCTGTACCTTTTGCGCCTGATAAATGTTGTTTATCATAACCGCTACAGGTCTTTTGGATTTTGCGGATACCGCTAAATCGTTTGTTCCCGTGAGCGGATTTACAGTGTGTTCTTTATCGACCGTCTGTGTAGAGGCGGGCTCGCTTTCAACCTTAGTGCCTGCTTCTTTTTTGGCTTTGCATCCCGCAAACGAGCATACAAGCAGAGCTGCGAGCGACAAAGATAAAATCTTTTTCATTTTTATACTTCCCCCATAATATATTTCCTATTAATTATACTCTCACAGAGTCATTTTTTCAATAGAAGTTTTCTTAAATTTTAATATCCGAGATCCTCACCGCAAAGAATCACGGTTATTCTGCCCTTTATCATCTGCGGTCCGCAGATAACATAATCTCTGCAAATGCGGTCGGGGCTTTTGCAGCCGTCTGTGATTTCGGGAGCCGAACTGTTTTCAAGCGAAACGCACCTGCCGGTTGCGGCGCAGGGGGTGTTTCTTTTAAGCCTTACGCAGTTTTTCGGCGCGGCGACGGTCTTTATCCTTAAAAACGCCTCTTTTAAATCGCCCGCAAGCTTGTTTTTACCTGCTATCACAGTAACCTTTTCCGGGCCGAAGCAAAGAGCGGTCACGCGGTTTGAAAACCCGTCGACATTTACAAGCTCGCCGTTTTGCGTAATTGCGTTAGCCGAGCAAAAATAGTGATCGCAATTAAGAATTTTTGCAAATATTTCCTTTTTCTCTTCGTCTGTAAGTCCCGGTTTAAAGCGGTCCAAAAATTCATAATCTCCGTTTTTTAAGAGGCTATCCACTCCGCATTCGGATAAGGTTACGCTTCCGCCGAATGCTACACTGTCGCCTTTTTTAAGTGACTTTTTAACCTCTTTTAAAACATCTTCTTTCGTTTCGCAGAAAACGGCATTCATATTGTTTTCTTCAAGAGCCTTAATATATTTTTCGAAATTCATAAAACCCGCTCCTTTTTTATAAGTTCTAAAATTTTTTAAAATCTAATATATATTATCAATAATATGAGAGGAATATGTTTATGGAAGAAGAAAAGAAAGAGATAAAAAGAATGCCTGCCTTTTGCCGTATCGTTATCTGCGAGGCGGTCGTTATATCGCTTATACTCTTATCGGTAATAACTTTAAAATATTTTTTTAAACCCGAATTTAAAAAGGCGCAAAATTTTTATAAAAAATATTTTTTAAACGACACATCGGTTTCCGAGGTGCTTAAAAAGTGAGATTTCGGGTATTTAAAACAGATATTTATATTTCTTTTCTCTTCGTTGCTTTCTTTGCGCTTTTGTTGCTTTTTGACAGGACAGGACTTTTAATGCCTGCTTTTTTCGCGGCGGCAGTTCACGAGGGAGGACACATTTTTGCTATGTCCGCACTTAAAAACAAGCCCTCCGAAATAAGAATTTCTTTAGGCTCTGTTGAGATAGTGAGGTCCGTTTGCTTTTCTTACGGCGGACAGGCTTTTATCCAGGCGGCGGGACCTTTATTTAATATTGTTTTTTTCGCCGTGTTTTTTGTTTTTTATAAGCTTTTAAATTCTGAAATGCTGCTTAATTTCTCTTTTTGCAGTCTTATTTACGGTCTTTTTAATCTCATTCCCGCAAATGGGCTTGACGGCGGCGATCTTTTATATATTTTTTTGTCACGTAAGCACTCGCTGTCGTTCGGTGCGGCGGCGGTTGATATTCTCACGGGCATCTTTGCCGCGGGTTCGCTTTTTATGCTGGTTTTATCCGTTCTTTCTCATAAGACCGATTACCGATTTTTAATTCTTCTTATTTATTTTTTGATCGGCATTCTTTCAAAAAATCAAAATGCTTGAAAATAGATAATATCTGTAATATAATATTTTAAAGCTTGAAATGTAATATATCTTCTGCGGTAAGATTCGGATTTGTGAATATTTCGCAGAGGTTTTTGCTCTGCCGCATAGAAACATAGTCGCCGTCGGCAATTATGATATGGTCGAGCAGTTTCAGCCCCACCTTTCTTAAGGCGCTTGCAAGCTCAAAGGTTGAGAAAATATCCTCCGTGCTCGGAATAGCAACTCCGCCCGGATGATTGTGCGCAAGCACCACGGCTGACGCGTTTTTTTCAAGCATAACTTTTAAGACTGTTCTAATAGAAAGTCCCACGGATTCAATGCTCCCGTCGGAAAGAAACTCGAAAAAGAGTTTTCTTCCCAAAGCATCCATTCCGAGTGCGCTTAACCGCTCGGTTTTACACCCGGTGTATTTATTAAGAATATAGTTGCCGATCTGCTCTAAGGAGTTAAATTCAGCAGTGGTTTTGCCCTTTTGGTAATTATAAATTCTTGCAATCGGCAAAACAAGCTTTAACAGTATCGCCGCATTTTCGGTTATTCCCGAAACGGCGATAAGTTCGCTTATCGGTGCGTCTATAACTCCTGCGATATTTCTGAATCTTAAAAGCAATTCGTTCACTATCGGGACAGTGTCTTTCCTTGTGACGCAATAAAACAGTAGATGTTCAAGAACTTTTTCGTCGGAAGTGGTTTCATCATATCCGTATTTAAGAAATTCTTGTTTGATCCGGTTTCTATGGCCGCTGTGTATGTCCGGTTCTTCCAATTTCTTTTTTCTCCTCAATACTGAATATTTTTTCTATTATAACTCATTTTTCAAAATAAATCAATAAAGTGTGATACTCAAAATGAAAAAATTTGAAATTAAAATCAATGATGAGGGCAAGCGCCTTGATTCCTTTATGGCGCGCGTCTGCCCGACAATGCCCAAAGCTCTTCTTTATAAGTATATAAGGATAAAGAGGATAAAAGTAAATTCAAAGCGGGCCCAGATCGGCACGAGGCTGAGATCGGGCGATACGGTCGAGGCTTATATAAGCGACGAGTTTTTTGAGCAAAAGCCCAAAACCTATGATTTTTTAAGCTCTAAGGATAATATCACGGTGGTTTATGAAGATGAAAATATCCTGCTTGCGGACAAGCCGCAGGGACTTATAGTTCACCCGGATAAAAATGAGTACCGCGATACCCTTATCGGCAGAATTCAGCATTATCTTTATAATAAGGGCGAGTATGACCCCGAAAAAGAAAACAGCTTTGCTCCCGCTCTTGCAAACAGGATAGACCGCAACACCGCGGGAATCGTAATAGCCGCTAAAAACGCGCAGGCGCTTAAAATTTTGTGTGAAAAGATAAAAAACCGCGAGATAGATAAGCTTTATCTTGCGGCTGTACACGGAAAATTAAAAAAAGAGTCGGGAATTTTGGAGGCGTTTTTAGAGAAAAACAGTGAGAAAAACAAGGTCTATTTAAGCCGAAAAAAAACCGACAATAATCTTTCTGTCAAAACAGGCTACAGAACATTAGCCTATAAATCAGGGCTTTCTCTTCTTGAAATAAAGCTCTATACCGGGCGGACCCACCAGATAAGAGCGCAGTTTGCAAGTATCGGGCACCCGCTTTTAGGGGACGGGAAATACGGAAGCATTAAAGAAGATAAAAAGATAGGCTATAACAAGCAGGCACTTTATTCTTATAAGCTTACCTTTGATTTTAAGACCGATGCGGGAATTCTTTCTTATCTTGACAAAAAGACCTTTTGCGTAAAAGATGTGTTCTTTTCGAGAGAACTTTTCGGAATAAAATCGGAAGAAATAAATAATCCTATCCTGCCTGATATTCATCACAAGAGTTAGAATCTTTTTGTAAGCATATTTTGTTTTAAACAGCTAAAAGCAATGAGTCCGGTATAATACCGGACTCATTTACTGACTGTTTGATGTTTTATTTTGTCAGAATTTTTAAGTTTGTTTTATCTTGAAAGATAGCGGGATAAAAATTCTTTTGTTTTTTCCGTTTTTGGGTTTTCGAATATGTCCGCCGGAGTTCCCTCTTCGCAGATAACGCCGTCAGCCATAAATACCACTCTTGACGAAACATCCTTTGCAAAAGCCATTTCGTGGGTCACGACTATCATCGTGAGCCCCTCTTTTGCGAGATTTCTCATAACATCGAGAACTTCGCCTACCATTTGCGGATCAAGCGCGCTTGTCGGCTCGTCAAAAAGCAGGACTTCGGGGTTCATAGCAAGCGCTCTTGCTATTGCCACCCTCTGCTTCTGACCTCCCGAAAGCTGCGAGGGCTTGGCGTTGATATAAGGCGCCATTCCCACCTTTTCGAGATATTTAAGCGCCGTTTCCTTAGCCTCGGCTTTGGATCTTTTAAGCACCTTTATCTGACCGACCATACAGTTTTTAAGAGCGGTCATATTATTAAAAAGATTAAAGGACTGAAACACCATTCCCACGTGCGAGCGGTAAGCGCTTTCGCCGCCTTTAAGCTTTTCAATGTTTTCTCCGTGATACATAACCTCGCCCGAAGACGGAGTTTCAAGAAGATTTATGCATCGAAGCAAGGTCGATTTGCCCGATCCCGACGCGCCTATAATACTTATGACTTCGCCTTTTTCCACGGAAAAATCGATATCCTTAAGCACCTCGTGCTTACCGAAGGTTTTTGATAAATGCTTTACCTCTAAAATCGGTTCCGACATCATCTTACCTCCTTTTTATGCTTTTTTACATAAGAAATTGTTCCGCTGGTGTGAGCGAGAGTGTCGGTCGTAGCAACATCGAAGTTAGCCGGACCGTCCATCTTCTTCTCCCACAGTCTTAAAATAAGCGAGCAGATAACAGTCATAATGAGATAGATTGTAAGGGTTATAACCGCGCTCGGGAAATAAACATATTTTGCTCCGACGATCGCCTTATGCGCCGCAAACAGCTCGGCATAACCTATAACGAACATAACCGAAGTATCCTTAATGTTTATAATAAGGTTGTTGCCTATCTGAGGGATAATGTTGCGGATAGTCTGCGGCAGGATAACATAGAGCATTGTCTTGAAATGGTTCATTCCGATAGACTTTGCGCCCTCTGTCTGCCCGATATCGATAGACATAATTCCTCCGCGCACTGTTTCCGCCATATAAGCGCCCGTGTTTATCGAAACAACGAGGTAAGCCGCGAGCGTGACCTCTAAATTTATCGCGCCGTCCGTAAAATAGGGAAGTGCATAGAAAATAAATATCGCCTGAATTATCATCGGCGTTCCTCTGAACACCTCAACATATATGCGGACTATCGCTTTAACGATACCTAAAATTATCTTCTTTACGATATTATCCTTTTTAGCGCACGGAATAGTCTGAATTATTCCGCAGGCAAGTCCTATAATGCAGCCTATAGCGGTCGCAACCAGGGCAAGCTCTATCGTTTTAAGAGCGCCGGTAAGATACTGCGAGGAGCTGCTTGACCAGCATTCGACAATATCTTTCCAAAGCTCTGCAAGCTTATTCATATAAATTCTCCCGTATTATTTCTCTGCAAGAGGCTGAATTTTTGTAGCCTCTGCCATAATCTTATTGAAATCGTCGGCAGTCATTTTCTTTAAAACGCTGTCTATTTTATCCTTAAGTTCGGTGTTACCTTTCTTAACGGATACACCGATGTTGATATCGCCTTCGTCAACATCGAAAGAATTCTCTTCAAGATCGAGGATCTTAAGATCGCTGTAGGCTATAAGCGCGCCCTGAGCTGTCGGCATATCGGTGCAGATGAAATCAACAGCGCCTGTTTCAAGAGCCATAAGCATAGAAGGAGCGGTTTCCTGAGCGGTCTGAATATCAGCGCCATTTATCTGCGGCAGGCAGGTATCATACCAAATGGTGCCGAGCTGAGAAGTGCACTTGCCGCCCGAAAGATCGGAAAGCTTTGTTGCATTTGCAAACTTGGAATCCTTTTTGGTCATACAAACGATGCTCGCATAAATATAAGGTCCTGCGAAATCAACCTGCTTCTTTCTTTCTTCTGTCATAGACTGACCTGCGATTACCGCGTCGACCTTGCCTGTCTGAACAGCGGGAACCAATGAATCCCAGTCAAGGCGGACAACTTCAAGTTTCCAATTATTTGCCTCGCAGATCTTCTTGGCCATCATAATATCGTAACCGTTAGCGTACTCTTTCGAGTCCTTTATCGGAACGGCGCCGTTAGCATCGTCTGCCTGAGTCCAGTTGTAAGGCGCATAAGCGCACTCCATTGCGACAGTGAGAACTCCGTCCTCAACACCTGTCTTAGCTTTTTTTGTTCCTCCGCACGCGGTCATAAGCGACGCGGTGAGAACAACGGCTGTTAAAATTGCAAGTAATCTTTTCATTTTTTTATACCTCCGAAAATAATGTATAAAAAAGAACGGTCAAAACCGAATGCTTTGACCGTTTTCATAAACTAAAACTATGAATACGATTTGTAGCACTCCGCAAAAGTGTTGCGACAGTAGCAAGAATATTATTCTTGCTCCCAACCTCTCCGCCTCATTAACGGTCCGGTTTCGGCAAAAGCACCTTTTGTTTCGCTTTTATGGGCAAATGAGTGCCAAAAGCTAACTACTCTTTACTTTTGCGCCTCTAACAATTCGTTATCGACTGTTCAATTTTATTGACTACATTATACTATCTTATTTTAAAAAATCAAGTGTTTTTTTAAAATTTTTGCAAATTGCGGTAATATTTTATAATTTAAAGCTCAATTTCAGTGAATTTTAACGGGATTTTTTACTTTTTGAAAGTATTACCCAAAGAACCGATATCAAAAGTATTGCCGCGATTATGGCAATAACACCTATCCAGCCTAAAATTGCCACTATTTTGCTTCCGAGCGACATAATGATTCCCGCGAGCACAACTCCGAGCGATACGGCGCAGATACTTGTTTTGAAATCGAGATTTAAAAAGCTTGCCGCCAAAGTTCCCGTCCAGGCGCCTGTTCCGGGGAGCGGAATTCCCACGAATATCATAAGCGCGAGGAAAATTCCTTTGTTTCCCGCGGATTCTTTGAGCTTTTCTCCTCCCTTTTCGCCTTTTTGCAGGCACCAGGTGAAAAATTTACCGATAACTTTTTTATCCTTTCCCCACAAAAGCACCTTTCTCGCAAAAAGATAAATGATTGGCACGGGAAGCATATTTCCTATAATGGATATCGGATAATAAAGGAAAATATCAAGCTTTAAGCTTTCCGCTATCGGAATTGCGCCCCGAAGCTCCACGATAGGCACCATTGAAACGAAAAATACAATAATATATTTTATAAATATCGGTAAAGAAGACAAAAGCCACACTCACTCTCAAACATTATATATCTTATACGGAATATTCACATAATAGGTTGGAATTATTTTATAAAAAGAGTTCCCGCACTCCGGGACTGTGTGAAGATCTCTTTTATGTATTCAAGAATATCACGGTTTTTATAAGCGGGAACTCCTATAAGCAGTACCGCCGTCATAACAAGGCAAAGCGCTAATATCACACAGATAACAAGAATAGTCACATTGATTTTCCCGCCTTGCTTCTTTTGAGGCTTTTGTGCAGCTTTTGGAGCATCTAAAGAGATAAATCCGTCGGTATTGTTTTTTTCAAAGATATGATTTTTCTCGATATCATATTCGTCTTCTTCTGTAACAAACGGGTTTTTATCCTCTTTTTCGGGTTCGGGCTTGTCCATTATAAATTCTTTTTTATCATTCTCTTTCGGTTTTTCTTCTTTAACTTCCGATAAAGAAGGGAGCTTTACCTCCGGATTTACAGCGGTTCCGCCCTCCATTTCTTCAAGCTTAGCCAAAACAGGCTCAAACTCTGCCTGATCGAATATCGGCAGCACGCTCTGAACAGCCGTGTTTTCATCGGTCAAACCGGGCTCTTTTGCCTTTTCTTCCTTTATTTCAGACTCTATAGAAGTTTCCTTAATTTCTTCGGGCTTTTCTTCGGAAATTTCGGGCTTTTCTGCCTTTTCCTCCTCGTTTAACTGTTCGGTTATCTCTTTTGCAAGCTCCTCGGTTTCTGTGATTGCTGCCGAATCTTCAATTCCAGGTATCGGCAAAATGCTTAACTCTTCAATATAAGGATGAATGAGATTTTTCATAAGATTTTTTCTCACGGCTTTATCATCTGATATAAGAATGATAGACTGCGGACCGCTCTCTATAACGCAGCCGCCGAAAACTCCCGAAGAGGAAACAAGCGGCAAAGCGCCTGTGATAATTTCAGCCGGAGTTTCTGACGCTATACCGAAATCTTTGTTATTAACTTGGGTTATAGGCGCTTTAATGGCCGTGGCAGTCGTTTCGATAATATTGCCATCTCCCTCTACAGGACCGCAGGCAATAATTATTCTGCTGCGGTTAGCCGCAACGGCAAGATTTTCAACAAAGGTCTTCTTTGTCGAGTCGCCTTTTTCGGTAAGCAGGCGCATTCTGCAGCAGCCGCACAGATTGAACTCCATTTCAAAATCGGATGATTTTGAAAAATAAACCACATCCACTTTAATATTCCCTATCATTTTGCCTTATCCTCCCGTATGAACTTTATACCATTTATCGGGGTATAAAGCGTCAGCGTTTACCGTCACTTTTATGCTGTCGTATTCCTTTATCTGCGCGTCGTTCACACGCTTAAAAACCACTGCAAGCCTCGCTCCCTCAAAATCGTCAAGATCGGTTATAAGAGTTAAAAGCCTGTCGCCGCTGTTGACCTTAGCCCCTGTTTTTATAAGGCTTCTTTCAAGAATTTTCTTTTTAAATGCTGAAAAAAGATCCTCGTCATAATTGCTTAATTCAAAATTTATATCGTTTGAAGAACTGTCAAACACGCAAACCGCGAAAGCATAATATTTATATTCCGAGTCTTCAGTGGTGAGCGTGACTATATGATTTTCCTCATAAAACTTAGTGCCTCTGAAATTTTTAAGACTGCCGAACATTGCGCCGTCGCTTATATTATTTCCGAAAATAACGGTGTTTTTATCCTTTGAATAAAGTGAAATATTCTCGGATTTAGGCAGGCGCAGGGCGCCGTAACGGCTTTTTTCGCCCGTCATATCGTGATTTGAATAAAATCCGTCTTTTTCGGAGCGGTAAACCGGATTGTCAACAGCCCTTCCCTCAAATTTAAGCCAGGCGGCAAAATCGGAGTTTTGTTTTTTAAGCTCGGAAAATTTTTCGCTTTTTGTAAGCTTTTCGTTTTCAAAGATCTTCCTTGCCTCTTCCACCTTGCCGTTTTGAGTGTTGGCGGTCACAAAAAACGAAGTGAAATAAATACCCGCCGCCAAAACCGCGGCCGCCGCCGCAAAACAGCAGATCTTAAGCGCAGTCTTTAAAGTGTTGCCGCTTTTCGGATCCGAAGAATGCGAGCCCATATATTTCACTCCTTTTTTAAAATTTATATTATACCTGATGTAACATAAGAATACTGCGTGTTTTCCACAGCTTTTTTAATAAGTTCTTCAATATTGAGCTTGCTTTCCGCCGCCTCGCACTGACCGGGTTTCGGCCTTGTGTGGGGGTGCTTCGGAGTAAATACCGTGCAGCAGTCCTCATAAGGCAGGATAGAAGTTTCAAAAGCGTCTATCTTCTTAGAAATCGTTATTATCTCTTCTTTATCCATTCCGATAAGCGGCCGCATAACCGGGATATCGCAAACGCTGTCGGTAGCTCCTAGCGCAAAAAGAGTCTGGCTTGCGACCTGACCGAGGCTTTCGCCGGTTATAAGTCCTAAGCACTCCTCTTCTTTTGCGATTATGCAGGAAATTCTCATCATCATTCTGCGCATTATAAGCGTGAAATAATCTTCGGGGCAAACCTTGCCTATCTCCTCCTGAATTTCGGTAAAAGGAACGACAGCAAGTCTGATAGTTCCGCTGTAAACTGCGACCTTTGAAAGCAGATCTTTCACCTTTTGCTCGGCTCTTAAGCTCGTATACGGCGGAGAGGCGAAATGGATCGCATTAAGCACAAGACCTCTTTTTGCCATCATATAAGCCGCAACAGGGCTGTCAATTCCGCCGGAAATAAGCACCGCCGCTCTTCCCGAAGTGCCCACGGGCAGACCTCCCGCGCCTTTTATCTGACCTGCTCTGATATATGCTCCGAAATCTCTTATTTCAACGGTTACCGTTATTTCGGGATTCTTAACGTCAACTTTCAAATGATGAAAATTCTTAAGCAGAACGCCTCCAAGCTCCCTGCTTATCTCGGGAGAAGTCAGCGGAAACGATTTATCGGCTCTTTTGGCTTCGACTTTAAAAGTCTTAACGCTTTCAAGCGTATCTTTCAAATATATCGGCGCTTTACTGAAAATATCGTCAACACTTTTTTCGCATACGCAGGCGCGTGAAAATGCCGCAATACCGAAAACAGTCTTCATTCTTTCAAGCGCCTCGTTAAAATCAAAGTCCTCGCTTTCGGGAATTATATATATAGCGGACTGCGCTTTTTTTACTTTGAAACTTCCGAGCGGTTTTAACCTCTGCTTGATGTTTCTTATCATTCTGTCTTCAAAATTCTGGCGGTTTAATCCCTTTAAGGAAAGCTCGCCGTCTTTAATAAGTATAATTTCTTTCATTTAACAGACCTTCTTAATCTTTGCGCCGCCGATTTTAGCGCTTCGGATAATTTATCGGCGTCTTCCTTTTTTGAATACCTTGAAAAGCTTATGCGAAGAGCGGAATCGGCATTAATATCCGAAACTCCGCAGGCTTTAAGCACATAGCTGCCTTTTCCTTTTGAGCAGGCGCTGCCCGAGGACACAAATATTCCCTCGGCGTCGAGAAAATGCAAAAGTGTTTCCGACCTGAACCCGGGAAGAGAAATATTTAAAATATAGGGAAGAGAGTCTTCCCCCGAATTTATTATCACGCCGTTTTCTTTCAAAAGCAAATCTTTAGTATATGTCCAAAGCTCTTTTTGCAAAGGAAGCCTTTTTTCAAAGTTTGCGAGCGCGTCCAAAGCGCCGCCGAGCGCACAGATAAGAGGCACGCTCTCGGTGCCCGGTCTTATATCCCTTTCCTGGCCTCCGCCCGCCATAAGAGGTCTTATCTTTACTCCCTTTTTTATATACATTGCGCCTATACCTTTCGGCGCGTGGAATTTATGGCCGCTTAAAGTGAGCATATCTATTCCGAGTTTTTTTACATCGAGCGGAATTTTTCCGAAAGCCTGCACGGCGTCGCAATGGATAAGCGTATCGGGATATGATTTTTTGATCATTTTCGCCGCTTCTGCCACCGGCATAACGGCTCCTGTTTCGTTGTTTACCGCCATCATACTCACAAGCACGGTATTTTCATCTGTTTTTGAAAAAATATTTTCTGCGCTTACCGCTCCGCCGGCTTTATCCGGCTCGGCAAACACCGCCTCAAAGCCCTCTTGTGACAGCCTTTTTACAGTGTTTAAAACCGACGGGTGCTCAACGGCTGTGGTGACTATTTTCTTTTTTAATTTACCGTTTCTCCTTGCGGCGCCCTCAATGCAGGTGTTGTTCCCCTCCGTCGCGCAGGAGATAAAATAAATCTCGTCTTCTCGGCAGTTAAGCAGCCGGCTTAGTTTTTTTCTGACCTCGCTTACCGCAAGCTCGGCTTTTATTCCGAGCGAATGCAAAGAGGAGGGATTTCCGAAATTATCGCAGACAGCAAGCTTAAGCGCTTCTGCCGACTCTTTGCACACCGCCGTTGTAGAACTGTTATCAAGATATACCATTTAGATCTCCAAGTTATATAGATAATAATATTATACAATAAAACCTATTAATAGACAACCATAAATTAAGTCGCAAATAAAATTTTTTGTTTTATTTCAAAAAATGCTTTACTTTTAAAAAATTATATGATAAAATAACGATGTATCAAAATATTCAGCACACTGGAGGTAACTGATAATGAAAAAAATCATCGCAACCATTCTTTGCTTAGTTTGCGCATTTACCGTATCTGTCAGCGTATGTGCGGAAGAAAGCCCGAAAGATCCTGTTAAATATGAGGTTACTCTTTTCAGAGGCACGCCGTCAGGCGGTCTTTCTAAAGCAGGCGAAGCTCAGATAATCAGCAACGGCGATACCGTTACTGCTGCAGCTATCGCTTCCGAGGGAACTTTCAACAGCTGGACCATTTATAAGGTAACAACCGCTACCGGAACTTCCGGCGAAAATGAAACCGGCGTTATTTCTCTTTCAGCTTCCGCTACTCCTCTTGCTAACATCTCTGCCGCTACAGAGGGCACAGATTATGTATTAGTAAGCGGATCGCTCACAAGCTCGACTCTTACAATTAGACCTCTCACGAGCCTTATCATCTGCGCTAACTATAACAATCAGATCACTGATCCTGTTACAGGCGTAGCAAAGAAAGCAGACTCCCCGAAGACCGGCTCCAACACCGCTATGATTTTCGCAATCGTAATGCTCGGCGCTGCAGCTGTAACATTCGGCGCAAAAAAGTCGCTTGCAAAATAATTTTTAAAGCAAAATAAAAAGAAGAGGAAATTTATTCCTCTTCTTTTTTTATGTTCATTTGCTCTATGTGCCTTTTTATGGCATTAAAAGATTCGTCGCTTATATAATGCTCCATTTTGCAGGCGTCCTCCGCGGCGACGCTTTCTCTTACTCCTAAAGAAACAAGGAATTTTGAAATAAGCGTGTGCTTTTCATAGATCTTGCAGGCAATTTCTTTTCCGCTTTCGGTAAGCGTTAAAAATCCGCTTTTATCCACATTTATAAATCCGCCGGATTTCAAAATACCGACCGCTCTTGATACACTCGGCTTTGAAAAACCCATATATTCCGCAACATCCAAAGATCTCACGGCATTCGCTTTTTTCTGCAAAACATATATTGTTTCGAGATACATCTCACCTGATTCCTGCAAGGACATAATTTTCACTTCTTTTCAATATAAATATATTTTATTATATCAAATATTTTTCTTAAATTCAACTGATTGATAAAATTTAAACTGATTGACTTTTATTTTATTTCGCTGTATTATGAAAAACAAAAAAGGCGGAAATTTCAATGAAAAGATTTTTATCTTATTTTACACTTGCTTTTTTGGCTTTTTTATCGGCTTTGAATTATGAAATATTTGTTTTCCCGAATTCGTTTGCCCCTGCGGGGATAAACGGACTTTGCACGATCTTTATGAAAATTTCGGGAATAAATATCGGATATTTGAGTCTGCTTATAAATATACCGCTCGCTCTGATAGTTTACTTTAAAGTCAGCAGATCGGTAGCTGTCAGAACAATGGTGCACGTGGTATTCTTCTCGGCTTCGGCGGTGCTGCTCTCTAAAATAAAGCTTCCCTTTTATTATCGCACTGCCGACGGCAGCAGCAAAATATTAGGCGCGCTCACCGCAGGAGTTATAATGGGCTGCATTTACTCTCTGCTGATTCGGGCAGGTTCTTATACAGGCGGAATGGATTTTGTTTCGCTTATTATAAATAAGTATAATAAAGATAAATCTGTTTTTTATATCACTTTTATAATAAATTCCTCCGTTGCGTTTTTAAGCTTTTTTGTTTACGATTATAAGATAGAGCCGGTTTTGCTCTGTATTCTTTACTCGTTCGCCTCTTCCACCACTGCGGATAAAGCAATGCGCGCGGGCAGGAGCGCAATGAGATTTGAAATAATCACAGAGCATTCGGAAGAAATTCTAAACGAGATAATAAGCAAGCTTCACCACTCCGCCACGGTGATAAACGCAACCGGCGGATTTTCGGGCAAAAACACAAAAACCGTGATCTGCATTATAAATAAATGCCAGATAACCGCTCTTTACGAAATACTTAAAAAGTACCCCGGTACTTTTGCTGTTATGGACCCTGTAAGCGAGGTTTTGGGCAACTTCAAGCAGATCTCGAAAGGCGGAAAAGAAAGCATAAAATTGCTTGACGACGGAAAAGATAAATCATTTTAAAATAATACCCCTTTAGCATAAAACTAAAGGGGTATTGTTATTTATTTTTTGTTTTTAATTATCTCTTCCGCGATATTTGAGGGCACCTCTTCATATCTTGAAAATTCAAGAGTGAAAGCGGCCGTTCCCTGGGTTATGGATCTCATAGCAGTTGCAAAATCCTGCATTTGCGCCATAGGAACTTCGCCTATGACCTCCTGCATTTTATCCGGCGCGGGGTTCATTCCTATAATTCTTCCGCGGCGCTTGTTTATATCGCTGATAACATCGCCGAGCATTTCATCGGGAACTGTTACCGTGAGCGTGCCGATAGGCTCCATAAGAACGGGGTTTGCTTTCGAAACGCCCTCTTTAAAGGCTAAAGCCGCGGCGGTTTTGAATGCCATTTCCGAGGAGTCCACCGGGTGGTAAGAGCCGTCATAAAGAGTGGCTTTTATTCCTACCATAGGATATCCTGCAAGAACTCCGTTTGCCATACTTTCCCTCAGTCCCTTTTCGACCGCCGGGAAGAAGTTTTTCGGAACGCTTCCTCCGAATACCTTTTCTTCAAATACAAGCTCGTGGCTGTCGCAAGGCTCGAACTCTATCCACACATCTCCGAACTGACCGTGGCCGCCCGACTGCTTTTTATGCCTGCCCTGTGCCTTGACGCTTTTTTTGATAGTTTCCCTGTAAGCGATCTTCGGCTTTCTCAGCTCCGCGTCTACCCCGAATTTTGATTTAAGTCTTGAAATTATAACATCTAAGTGCTGCTCGCCCAAAGCCGAGAGGATCTGCTCGTGGGTTTCGCCGTCTGTTCTTAATAGCACAGTCGGATCTTCCTCGGCAAGTCTTGAAAGACCTGCGGCGACCTTATCTTCCTCACCCTTGTTTTTCGGATATACCGCAAGCGAAAGGTTAGGCAGCGGGAAATTCATTTCTATTGCCTCATCATTTCCTTTTTCGCTCAAAACATCGCCTGTAAGCGCAAATCCGAGCTTGGCGGCACAGCCGATATCACCTGCGCAAAGTGAAGAAACTTCTTCCTGTTTAGCGCCTTTGAGTATCATAATTTTAGCAAATCTTTCCTCATCGCCCGTCCTCGCAATTTTAAGCTTTGAATCGGGTTTGACAGTTCCGGAAATTACCTTAAAATATGAAAGCTTCCCTACAAACGGATCGGCGATAGTTTTAAATACAAGCAGTTTTGTTTCGCCTGATGATGAAAATCCTTCTTCAAGTGCTGTGGGCATAATTTCAAAAAGCGCTTCGGCAAACTGCGCGATAGCGTCGCCCCTTTGCTGAACTCCCGAAAATACCGGGCAGATATCGCCCGATTTTATGCCTTTTTTAAGACCTGCGATTATTTCTTCTTTTGTAAACTGCTCGCCGTTAAGATATTTTTCAAGCAGTTCTTCGTCGACGCTTGCGACCGACTCTAAAAACATATCCCGCATTTGTGATATCTCTTTTGATTCGGGCATTCTTAAAACGGTTTTTTCAAAGCCGTCATAAGAATAGGCTTCGGAATTTATCATATCAACATAGCATTTAACGCTTTCATCTTCAATATATGGAACTACAACGGGGCAGACAGCCGCGCCGTAATTTGCGACAAGCGAAGAAATTACCCTGTAAAAATGAGCGTGCACCGAATCAAGCTTACCTACAAAAAATGCAATACTTTTATTCTGCGCCTTGGCTTTTTTGTAGCAGGACCTTGCCCCTACCGTAAGACCTGATTTACCCGAAACGGTTATAACGACCGAATCCGCCGCGGCAAGCGCTTCGCAGACTCCGCCGGCGAAATCGAACTGACCGGGAGCGTCGATAATATTTATCTTATTTTCCTTATCTTCAAGAGCAAAGCAGGAAGTGCTTACGGAAACTCCGCGCTTTTTTTCCTCGGGATCAAAGTCCATCAAAGCGGTTCCTTCGTCGGTTTTGCCGATCCTGTCCGCAGCGCCCTTATAATAAAGCACCGAGTCGGCAAGAGTGGTCTTGCCCGAGCCTCCGTGACCTAAAAAAGCAATGTTTTTTACATTATTTTCCGAATAGTTTTTCAACGCGAAACAACTCCTTATCTTCAATAATAAAATTATAGCATATCGAATTGTGAATTACAACCAATTTATTTAAAATTTACAAAAAGATTTTAGGAAAAAGTCATAAAATATACTTTTTTGTAACTTTTAGCAGAATCAGCGTCATAAAGGTTACGAAATTGAAATCACTTGTAACACGATTGAAACTGCAATTTTTTATAATTATTGTATATAATGAAATACAGAAAGGACGGCGATAAATGTGAAAAAGAAGATATCACTTATTCTTATATCTGCTGTTATCATAATCGCCGGAATTTTTGCGGCGGCATCGGGAGCTTCCAAAACAGGAACTGTTAAAGCAAGCGGAGCCGAAATTTCTTCAAGCGAAGAGAATTCGCGCAATGCAAGATTTCTCAATATGCTCAATCACAATTATGTGTATGATTCTGATTTTGACGATTTGAATGATATCGTTAATAATTCCCTTATCGCTCTTCTTGATAACCGCGACCGCGAGGATGAGGATTTTATCCCGGCAGAGCTTGTAAAAGAGTTTGTCAGATCGATGTACGGCGTAGAGATCGCCGATATAAACCAGATAAACGAAGATATGCCTAAAAAAGACGGTTATGTGTATATAATCGCAAGAGGTTACTCAAAGTTTAATCATAAGATAATAGGCGTTACGGAAAATGAAGACGGTACTTTTACCGTAACTTCCGATGTGACCGTTTCCACCCACGAAAACGAAACCTATAACTGCAAGGCTTCAACCGTGTTTGTTAAAAATGCCAATTCGAGATTCGGATATAATATAATATCGAGCGATATTTTTACGAAGTCTGAAAATGTGTAAAACAAAGCATTTATAAGCTCTGTTATTTAAAACAGAGCTTATTTTTTTATTTTTTAAAAAATACTTGACAAATCACGATAAAATTCGTATAATGATTTAGTCGCGACTATATGGCTGTATAGCTCAGTTGGCTAGAGCATGCGGTTCATACCCGCAGTGTCATTGGTTCAAATCCAATTACAGCCACCATTTTCCGGCCCGGTGGTCAAGAGGCCTAAGACACCGCCCTTTCACGGCGGTAACACGAGTTCGAATCTCGTCCGGGTCACCAAAGCAAAAATCCTATCACATTATGTGGTAGGATTTTTGCTTTGTATTATTAATTTTCAAATATTTATAAGTAAATCCTTAAAAATATAAAAATTTAAGAATAAAAGATATTTGTTTAATTTCCTCTTGCAATTTGAAATACTTTATTATATAATACCTTTAGACCATTTAATCGGAGGAAATTATTATGGAATTAAAGGGCAAAAAAATTCTTTTTTTAGGCGACAGTATCACAGAAGGCTGCGGAGTATCGGATATTAACGATGTGTATTGGAAACAGCTTGAAAAAAATACGGGCGCTGTCTGCAAGGGCTATGGAATAGGCGGAACGAGAATTGCGATCCAGCATATCCCTGATGACCGCGAAGAGGTCGGAAATTTCTGCACAAGAGCGGATAAAATGGATGATGAAGCCGATATAATCGTGGTTTTCGGAGGAACAAACGATTACGGCCACGGCGACGCTCCTTTCGGCAAGTTAGACGATGAAACAGCAGAAACTTTCTGCGGAGCTGTAAATGTGCTTATTAAGAAGCTTATGAATAAATATCCCGAAGCTGCAATCGTCTTTATGACGCCTACCCACAGGCTTGAGGAAACAGGCAGAATTTTCAATGAGAGAAATATAAGAATTGATTTTGACCTTGAAGATTATGTTGACGCGATAATCGAGATCTGCAAAAACTATTCGGTTCCCGTGCTTGATCTTTTCAGAGTAAGCGGAATTCAGCCGAATATTGAAACTATGAAAGAGCACTTTATGCCTGACGGTCTTCACCCGAACAAATTCGGAAACGCAAAAATAGCTTCAAGACTCGAAGGATTTTTAAAAGCCTTATAAAAACAAATTATCCCGTATAAAGGTTTAAACCTTTATACGGGATATTATTTTTTAATTTCCGCATTCAATGCTTATTTTATTGAAAACATCAAGTATATCTTCTATTTTAACCGCTTTTTTCTCTTCGCCCGCTTTATCAAGCACGATATTGCCCTTATCCATCATAATAAGGCGGCTGCCGTAACTCACGGCATGGCGGAGGTTATGCGTTACCATAACGGCTGTCATAGAATGCTTTTTGATCATTTCGTCTGTAAGCTCCATTATCCTCTCGGAGGATTTGGGATCGAGAGCCGCCGTATGCTCGTCTAAAATTAAAAGCTCAACTTTTGTCATACAAGCGATAATAAGCGCTATAGCCTGCCTCTGACCGCCCGATAAAAGCCCCACTTTGGAGTTTAACCTGTCTTCAAGGCCCATATTGCACTGTGAAAGAAGAGATCTGTAATAATCGATTCTCTTTTTTGAAATAGCGCCCGTTAAAGAAAAGGGCTTATTCTTATTATCGGCAAGAGCGAAATTTTCAAGCACGGTAAGGTTTGAGCAGGTGCCCATTTTCGGGTCCTGAAAAACTCTGCCTATCATTTTCGCCCTTTTATATTCGGGAAGAGAGGTTATATTTTTATCCATAAGCGACACACTGCCCGAATCCGGCATAAGCGAGCCGCAGATAAGATTTAAAAGTGTCGTTTTACCCGATCCGTTAGAACCGACAACAGACACAAATTCGCCTTTTTCAACCGAAAAATTAAAATCTTCAAAAAGCGGCATTTCGTCAACAGTTCCCTTATTAAAGGAAACAAAAATATTATTAAGCTCTAACATTTTCATTGCCTCCCTTAATATTAAGCTTGTTTCCGAGAATAAGCGCTAAAGTGAATATAACGGACATTATAAGCTTGTTATAACTGCTCGGAATTCCGAGTTTTTGAGCGAGAGTGAGGCAAGCCTGATAAAGAACGGCTCCTATTATAACCTTTGTGGTAGGCTTTAAAAAGCGCACATTTTTAAATATCGAAAGCCCGATGATCAGCGAAGCAAGACCGATAACGATAGTGCCTATGCCCATACTCTGGTTTGATCCCGCGCTTATATGCGTGTAAAGCGCGCCTGCAACGGCAGCATAGCCGTTTCCTATAGCAAGACCGGTTATTCTGCTGTTTCCGGGATCGACTCCGAGCATTTTAACAAAGCTTTCGTTGTTTCCCGCGGCTCTAAGCAGAAGTCCGTTTTTACTCTTGAAATAAAAGTCAAGCGCGAGCTTTAAAACCACGGCGACAACTAAGAATATCACAAGATCCCTAATGGGTATATTTTCGATTTTCGGGGGAATGGCGTCGCCGAAAAAGGCGTCGTGCAGAGTTTTGACTCTTCTTCCGAAAGAGATAGAGGTGCTTGAATCCCTGCCTGCGAAATCACCGTACATTCCGCCGGTGGTGGCAATAATATTTATTGATAAAAGCGCAGTGGATACGAGAATTCCGCTGAGCAGCGGTCTTATTTTAAGTCTGACATTCAAGAACCCCGTAATGCTTCCGAAAAACGCTCCCGCGATAAACGCGCAGATAAGACCTAACCATACATTATACCCTTTTACCGCAAAAAGGCTGAATGTGACAGCGCCTGTTACGAATGTTCCCTCAACAGTAAGATCGGGAAAATCGAGGACCGAATAAGAAACATAATAGCCCATTGCGATAAGGGAAAATACAAGGCCGGTTTCGAGGAAGACCTCAAAAGTACTTAAAAAATCAAACATAAAATCTATCCTTTTACTTGTTTGTTGTAACTGTGGCGGCCTGAGAATACTTCTCGGGAATTGTAAGACCTAATTTCGAAACAACATCGGTATTAATAAGAGGAGTAGCTTCGCTTATTGTTCTTACAGCCATTTCAGAAGCGTCTTTTCCGTTAAGAACATCTACCGCCATCTGACCCGTTACCTTGCCGAGTGCCTTATAATCGATGGACATTGAGGCAAGGCAGCCGTTTTTAACCTGCTCTTCTTCGGAGCCGTAAACCGGGATGTTGTTCTTTTCAGCCGCTGATAAAACGACCGAGAGGTTATTTACGACATTGTTATCCGTAAAGTTGTTAATGCAGTCAACCTTGCTTGCAAGATCCTCTGCCGCAGCCGGAACATCAGACGCCCCCTGAACTGCCTTATCGACTACCGTAAGACCTTTTTTATCGCAGATAGCCTTGAATTTTTTAAGGTTTGATATGGAGTTATCTTCGGAAGAGGTGTATAAAATACCGATTTTCTTAGCCTCGGGCTGCATCGACTGAATTAATTCGACCTGCGCCTCAAGATCCAATACATCGCTTGTGCCGGTGCAGTCTTCATCGGGCTCTTCCATACTCTCAACAAGCTCGCTTGCAACAGGATCGTTAACCGCGCAGAAGATAACGGGGATATCGGTATCATCGGTAGCGGCAAATGCGGCTTTAGCGGCAGGAGTGGCTATTGCAAAAATCAAATCGCATTTTGAAGATACCATATTTTTCGCAAAACTTACGCAGTCCGAATCGGCGGAGTTGCTTGAACCTGTCTGATAATCAACATCATATTTAATACCCGATTCATCCAAAGCCTCGATTATTCCTTTATAGCAGTTATCGAGCGACGGATGGCTCATATACTGAATAATACCTATTTTATAGCTTTCTTTTTCCGACTTCTTATCGGATTTGTTACAGCCTGCAAAAGAAAGGCAAAGAACGAGTGATAAAACCAAAGCAAATATTTTTTTCATTTTTAATTTCTCCTTAAAATAATTTTTGTGATTTTTTAAAGTTTTAATTTAAGATTCGCCATCGTTTATTCATCTTTATTACCCCTCTGATATAAAAAATAAAAAGTCCTATCCCGTAAAAGGGACAAGACTTTAAAAATCAAAAATCCTGCGGTACCACCCAAATTGATGAAATCATCCGCTCTTCACCGTACAATCATACGGAAAACACTGTAACGGGTGTTACCCGTCGGCTGCTACTCACAAAAACTGCTTTCGGCCGCCCTCATAAGCCCATTCATCAAAGCTCTGCTTACCGCCATTCCACCGCCGACGGCTCTCTTAAAAGCCTGAAATCTCTGATTACTTACTCTTAATCATAGGTTTTTCATTTGTTGCAAGTATATTAACACACTTTAAATTTTTTGTCAAGTATTTTTTTAAATTTATTGCAAGAGAAAAAATTTTATGTATAATACTTGCGGTGATAAGATATTACAATCAGGATACAACGCTTCTCATAGCGGAAAATTTGTCTGATTATATTGTCTACCGCTAACATTATATTCGGATTAAGCTTCGTATTTTCCGAAAAAGCTTTAAAAATTTCCGATCCGCTTGTTTTTTTAAGTGTGAGATTTACCCTTTTTTCCTGTTTTTAGGCTATTTGTTACTGAGAATAGCCGAGAGTGCGAATTTTAAGGGTAAAAATATTCTTCCGCAATTTTAGACGTTTTCGGAGTGAACGCTCTTGACAAAAGCAACAGATGATGTATAATAAAAGAAAAACGCGGGAGCTCGATTGACTCGGGCTGAGAGGAAGCCGACTGCTTCGACCGATAACCTGATGCGGATAATGCCGCCGTAGGAAAAATGATAGCTTTTTTCGCCGCAGGTTGTCGCCTGCGGTTTTTTATTTGAAAGGATGAATGAATATGGAAAATGTAAAGAAAAAACCTGTGTATAAGATCTGCACAGCCGCGGTGCTTGTGGCACTCTCAACAGTACTCAGCCTTATCAAAGTAGTAGATATGCCCCTCGGCGGCTCTGTCACTTTGCTTTCTATGCTGCCCGTTTGTATGATATCGGTGATGTACGGTCCGCTTTTCGCGATTTTGCCCTGCTTTTTATACGGCGCAATTCAGCTTTTCCTCGGCAATCCGTTCGGCTGGGGATTATCGCCTGTTATGCTTTTCGGCTGCATAATGTTTGACTATATTTTGGCTTACGGCTCGCTGTTTATCGCAGGAATTTTCCGCAAAAAGGGAGCTTTGGGAGTTATTCTGGGAATAATTTTAGCCTGCGCTTTGAGATTTGTTATGCACTTTATTTCGGGAGTCGTTATATTTGCAAACTTTGAGCAGTTCAAGCTTTTCGGAGATACTTTTGTAAACCGCCCCGTGCTTTATTCTGTCTGCTATAACGGAATTTATATGCTGCCCGAAACCATACTCACCGCCGCCGCGTCTGTCCCATTTGTTAAATCTGCGGCAATCAAGAGGTTTTTCTTAGGTGAATAAAAGATTTATAATTTTCGGCGCTATGATGCCTGATAAACTGCGCTTTTCAAGGTTAAAATCGGATTTTGTTATCGCCTGCGATAAAGGATATGAAGTCTGCAGGTCGTTTGATATCGAGCCTGATATGATAATCGGGGATTTCGATTCGCTCGGATATGTTCCCGAAGCTTCTAATATAACGGTACTTCCCGTCAGGAAAGACGATACCGACCTTGGATTTGCGATAAACAAAGCGATTTCGCTTAACGCAAAAGAAATTTATGTTTACGGCGCTGTGGGCGGCAGACTTGACCTTACAATCGCAAATATTTCACTTTGCGCCGCCGCCTGCAAAAAAGGAATAAAGACCGTGTTTTTCGGAAACGATTTTGATTTCACCGTTTTGCGATCGGGGCAAAGCCTATATTTTAAAAACCCGGAGCCTAAAAAGACCGTTTCTGTTTTTGCGCTTGAAAAGTGCGGCGGTTTAAACCTTTGCGGATTTGAATATAATTTGCAAAACGCCTGTCTTGATCCGTTTTTTCCCTTAGGCGTAAGCAACGCCTTTAAAGACGAAACCGCCGAAATATCTTTAAAAAAAGGACTTCTTTTAATTCTTACTAAATGTTAGATTTTCCTGCCTTCTTCAAAATCGGAAGGCAGTTTTTTTAAATCCAAATCATATTTTACCGTTGTCTTTTAAAATTTTAAGCTTTAAGATCGCCGCTTGAGTTTTCGCGTCGGTAATTTCGCCCGAAAGTATCATATCGGCGAGATCTTCAAGCTTTATTTTTTTAATGTTTAAAAATTCGTCGTCATCAAAATCGGTTTCGCCCTTATGAAGAGAGGTTGCGGCATACATCCAGATTATCTCGCCGCAATATCCCGGAGTGGGATAAAGCTTGCCTAAGAAGATGAAATTATCGGCCGTAAGCCCCGTTTCTTCTCTTAATTCCCGCTTTCCGCATTCGAGAGGATCCTCATTTAAGCTTTCTCTTTTACCGGCGGGAATTTCCGTTATCTCCTCGCCGTAAGGATAGCGAAACTGCGAAACGGTGTAAACACAGCCCTCGCTGTCAAGCGCCGCGACGCACACGCCTCCGTTATGCTCGACCACTTCTCTTACAGCCTGTTTGCCGTTTGGAAGCAGGGCCAGATCTTTTCTCACATTTATAATTTTGCCTTTAAAAACATATTCTTTTTTCAGCTGTTTTTCTCGCACATTCATTTTTTAGGATTTCCTTTCATATATTTTTAAAAAACCGCAAAGAGGTCAAAAATGGTTGAAAATATAAATTATTCTTATACCGAACTTTTAAAGCTTACCGACGCTCTTATAAAAAAATATCCCTTTATAAAGAAGATAACCCTTTCAAAAAGCTGTGCGGGAAGAGAAATATTCGCCCTAAAAGTAGGCAGGCTTAAAAACTGCTCTTTAATAGCCGCCGCATTTCACGGCAGCGAGCATATCACGACGAATATCACTATGTATTTTTTATCGGAGCTTGCAAGCGCGCTTTTTACCGACAGTCCGCTCGGCGGAATAAGGGTGACCGAGGCTTTTAAAAACTGCGGAGTAATAATCATTCCGAGGGTAAACCCGGACGGCTGTGAAATATCCATAAACGGCGCGGCCTGCGCGGGCGGATTTTCCGGATTTGTGAAAAAAGCCTCTCTCGGCGATACTCTCCACTGGAACGCAAACGCCAGAGGGATAGATATAAACCACAATTTTGCGGCGGATTTTCAAAATGTGAAAATATCCGAGCGCAGGCACGGAATTTTATCTCCCGGACCTACGAAATTCGGAGGAACAAGACCTGAAAGCGAGCCCGAAACCGCCGCGCTGTGTTCGCTTTGCAGGACCGTGAATTTTAAACAGGTTTTGGCTCTTCACACGCAGGGCGAGGTAATCTACTACACTTTCGGGAATAAAAACCCCCGAAATTCCGAGCAAATGGCACAGATTATGGCAACAGCCTCAAATTATGCTCTCGATATTCCCGAGGGCACGGCTGTGGGCGGAGGGTTTAAGGATTGGTTTATAGAAGAATTCGGCCGCCCCGGATTTACGGTGGAGGCAGGCTTAGGCGAAAATCCGCTCGATATAGGAAAAGCGCGGGAAATTTATGAAAGAATAAGAAGTATGCTCACGCTTTTTACAATAATGTAATGTGAATCACCGCTGTCGGTATAAATCAATTATAACATACCAAAATCAATTTTTCCATTGACAAAGACATATAAATGTTTTAAAATTTAATAAAACAATACTTTTTTGAAGCAAAGGCGCTTTACTTATTTTGTAAAGCGCCGTTTTTGATTTTGGAGGAATAGTTATGAAACCAATAATAGGAGTAACGCCTTTATTTGACAGCGAAAAGGACTCTGTGTGGATGCTCCCGGGATACCTTGAGGGGATAACCGCCGCCGGAGGAATTCCGATAATTCTTCCGCTTTATTCGGAAAGCGAGGATATCAAAAAATGCTCCGGGCTTTGCGACGGCTTTTTATTCACAGGCGGACAAGACGTATCACCTAAAATTTACGGCGAGGAAAAAACGGAGTTCTGCGGAGAAACAAGCGAGCTTAGAGATACTATTGAAACCACGCTTTTAAAAATCGCGATCGATGAAAACAAGCCGGTTCTCGGTATCTGCCGCGGTCTGCAATTTATAAATGCGGCGCTCGGCGGCACGCTGTATCAGGATCTTGATAAATTCCATAAAAGCAGAACTGAGCACCATATGACACCGCCTTACGACCGCGCGGTGCATAAAGTAAGCATAAATAAGGACTCTTTGCTTTATGATATACTTAAAACCGATACTTTAAGCGTTAACAGCTATCATCACCAGGCGGTAAAAAAACTATCGGACAGGCTAAAAAGCGCCGCTGTAAGTGAAGACGGACTTATTGAATCCGCATTTATGAAAGATAAAAAATTCCTGCTTGCAGTGCAGTGGCACCCCGAATTTTCATTTAAATCGGACAATCACAGCCTTGATATTTTAAAAGCGCTTATAAACGCGTGTTTTTAGTTGCTTTAAAGGATAAAATATGGTATAATTTAATGTATTTTAAATTAGGCGGTGAAGATAATTGATTTGCGAGTTTGCGGGGATCTGCTTTGAAATTGAGGGAATTTTAGATTCCACAAAGCTTTTTTTAAAGGATTTTTCATCCGATAAGGAGCCTGAAGAAACTTTAAGGTTGAGCGAAGCGGATTTTAAAAGAGAATCGGAAATTTCCGGTTGTTTTGACCGCAAAATGCTTGAAATCACCGCTCTTTACAGAAAAATATCGGAAATCGCCCCGATGTACGGCGCATTTTTAATGCACGCGGCGGTGATAGAGGCGGATAACAAGGGAATTGCTTTTACTGCCTCGAGCGGCACGGGAAAAACCACCCATATGCAAAACTGGATAAAGGCTTTTAAAAAAAGAGTAAGAATCGTAAACGGCGATAAGCCGCTTATAAGGCTTGAAAGCGGAAAATTTTTCGCTTATCCCACCCCCTGGTGCGGAAAAGAAAAGCTTAAAGGCACTGATAAATGCGAGCTTAGTGCTGTCTGCTTTATTAAAAGAGCAAAAGAAAACAAAACGCTCAAAATATCAAAAAAAGCGGCTTTAAGGGAGCTTTTAAACAGAATTTATATCCCGCAAAACGAAGAGCTTTCAAATCTCACCTTTTCGCTGCTCGATAAATTCTTAGAAAAAAGCGAGTTTTACGATATTTTCTGCAATACCGATGAAAATTCGGCAAAGTGCGCTTACAATTCTATTTTTAAAGAGGAAAAGATATGAAGCTTAAGTATAAATTTACGGTAAATAAAGTGGGGGGCGAATATATCGCCGCCGCAGTCGGGAAGGAAAACGGCGCAAAGGATAAGGTGATATCCTTAAATGAAACAGGCGCTTTTATCTTCCGCGCGCTTTTAAAGGAAACAGACGAGAAAGCTTTGATATCCTCGCTTTTAAAGGAATATGATGTTACTGAGCCGGACGCGGCAAAATCAGTGAGCGATATTTTAAATGCTTTAAAGCGCGAGGATCTGCTCGAATGAATATAAACGATCTAAGCACCGCCGAGGAAAGGCTTAAATATGAAGACGCGGTCTTTGTGAAAACAAAGGGCGCGAGTATGCGGCCGCTTATAAACTCAGAAAAGGACTTGGCAGTCCTTAAAAAAGCGGATAAAAGCCCTAAAAAGAATTCCGTGGTTTTATTTAAGAAAAACGGTATTCTTATCCTGCACAGAATCCGCAGAATTTCGGGCGATGAATATATTATGCGCGGCGATAACAACGCCTTTTATGAGTACGGCGTAAAGAATACGGATATAATAGGAGAGCTTAAAGCGGTTATAAAAAACGGGAAGTATAAAGAAATAGAAAAATCCCTTTATTTAAGACGGATATATCCTTTTTTAAACACCCTTTTTTTCCCTCTCAAATTTATTTACAGCAAGCTTTTAAAATTAAAACGGAAGGATTTTTTTAAGTGACTTTAAAAGAAGAAATCAACCGCAGACGGACATTTGCGATAATATCCCACCCTGACGCGGGTAAAACCACGCTGACTGAAAAGCTCCTGCTTTACTCCGGAGCGATAAAAACGGCGGGCTCGGTAAAGGGCAAAGCGACCGCAAAGCACGCGGTTTCGGACTGGATGGAGCTTGAAAAACAGCGCGGAATTTCCATTACCTCTTCCGTTATGCAGTTTGAATACAAGGGTTGCTGTATAAACATTCTTGACACCCCCGGACATCAGGACTTTTCCGAGGATACTTACAGAACGCTCATGGCGGCGGATAGCGTTGTAATGGTGATAGACGCGGCAAAGGGTATCGAGCCGCAGACGAGAAAGCTTTTTAAAGTCACCGCAATGCGCCATATCCCGATATTTACTTTTATAAATAAGCTCGACCGCGAGGCAAGGGATCCTTTTGAGCTTATCGACGAGCTTGAAAAGGAATTCGGCATAGGAACTTATCCTATGAACTGGCCTATCGGCTGCGGAGTAAGCTTTAAAGGAGTTTTTGACAGGAACAAAAGGCAGATAATGGCTTTCAACGAGTTCCACAGAGGTCAGGAAAAAATAAGTTCCGTTTCCTGCGATATTACCGATACGGACACTTTAGACGAATTAATAGGCGAATATCAGAGAAAAGAGCTTGTAGATCAGATAGAGCTTTTAGACGGCGCAAGCTTTGATTTCGATATCGAAAAGGTTAAAAACGGAACGCTCACACCCGTATTTTTCGGCTCGGCGCTCACAAATTTCGGAGTTGAGCCGTTTTTGGATTATTTTATCGATCTTGCCGCTCCTCCGCTTGAAAGAAAGAGCAAAGAGGGCAAAATTGAGCCTGTAAGCGAGGATTTTTCGGCGTTTGTATTCAAAATTCAGGCGAATATGAATAAGGCTCACCGCGACAGAATGACATTTATGCGTATCTGCTCGGGAAAATTTGAAAGGGATAAGGAATATTACCATATCCAGGGCAAAAGGTCGCTCAGGCTCTCTCAGCCCACCCAGCTTATGGCTTCCGACAGGCAGGTTATAAACGAGGCGTATGCAGGCGATATTATCGGAGTTTTCGATCCCGGAATTTTTTCTATCGGAGATACTGTCTGCGAAATAAAGCATAAGGTGGAATTTGAGGGTATCCCCACTTTTGCACCCGAGCATTTCGCCGTGATAGAGCATAGGGACAGCCTTAAAAGGAAGCAGTTTGTAAAAGGTGTCGAGCAGATTGCGCAGGAGGGCGCTATTCAGATATTTCACGAGCCGGATTCGGGAATGGAAAGAGTAATTGTCGGAGTTGTAGGAGTTTTGCAGTTTGAAGTGCTTGAATACAGGCTTAAAAACGAGTACAATGTCGATGTTATAAGAAATAATTTACCCTTTTCTTTCATCCGCTGGATAAAAGAAAAAAATTGCGAGGTTAAGGACCTCAATCTCACCTCCGATACAAAGTGGGTGCAGGATTTTAAAGGAAACGACCTGCTTATTTTCACAAGCGATTGGAATATCAAATGGGCGCTCGATAAAAACGAGGGCCTCGTTTTGGAAGATTTCAGTAAGGAATAAAAATTGCAGAAATTCATCAAACCCTGCCACTCATAGTTCCTCCCCTTTAAGGGGAGGGCTTTTAATTTAGCGGACTTGAAATTTTTATTAAAATGATGTAATATTATTGTTGTTAAAAAAGGAGGAATTTGCTTTGGCAAAAAGTAAAAACCGATCTAAAATTTTTCTTTTGATATTGCTTTCATTTTCCGTGCTTGTTTTGTGCAGCGCGGTGTGGTATATAAAAATTTTCGGCAGAACGGGGTTTGACTCGGTCGTGTTCACGCTTATTGCAGGCACGGAGGGCTCCAATCCTGTGTTTTTCAAGCTTTATTTTCTTTATGCCTTTTTGCCGGCGGGGCTTATTTCGGCAGTGCTTGTAATTTCGGCTGTCTTGATAAAAACAAAGCAAAGGCTTATAAAAGCGGTATCGCTGATTTTAAGTATTGTAATGCTGATTTCTGCCTGCACCTATGCGGGGCTTTCCGGATTTATTATCGATAGGCTAAGCTATTCGGATATCTATGAAACCGAATTTGTTAAAACCGATACAAATAATATCACTTTCCCCGAAACAAAGAAAAATCTTATACATATTTTCTTAGAGTCAATGGAAACGACCTTTGCCTCTTTAAAGCAGGGCGGAGCGCTCGAAACAGGGGATATCGATGAGCTTTATGAGCAGGCTTTAAAAAATATCAATTTTTCCGATAATCCGGGTTTCGGAGGAGGGTACGCAATGCCCGGCTGCACCTGGACCACCGCCGCGCTCACGGCTTACACTTCGGGCGCGCAGATGAAGATAGGTATTAATAATTCGGTCGATTTTTCCGCTCCGATTAAAAACACACTGACGATAAACGATATTTTAAAGGAAAACGGTTATTCGCAGTCGGTAATGGTGGGCTCGCCTATGGAATACGGTCTGAGGCAAAAGCTTTTTGAAACCCACGGCGTGCACGAATTTTACGATTATGACACCGCCCTAAAAGACGGTATAATCGAAAAAGGCTACAAAGTAAACTGGGGATTTGAGGACTCAAAACTATTTGAATATGCAAAGGAAGTTCTCTTAAAAAAATCAAAAGAAAACGCGCCTTTTGCCTTTTATATGCTGACTTCCGACACGCACCACCGCGACGGATACCTGTGCAGCGAATGTGAAAACGACGGCAAAGAGAAATATGACACCGTGCTTAAGTGCTCTTCAAGGCAGGTAAATAAATTTATCGAATGGATAAAAGAGCAGGATTTTTATAAGGACACGGTGATAGTGATAACAGGCGATCACACCTCAATGGCAAACGAATATATTGAAAGAAATGTCGATAAAGATTATTCAAGGCGGGTTTATAACTGCATTATAAATTCGGATAAAGAAAAAACAAATATCAAAAACCGAACTTTTACCACACTTGATATGTACCCGACGGTCCTTTCGGCTCTCGGCTGTGAGATAAAAGGAGCGAGGTTAGGATTAGGAACCGATCTTTTTTCAGGCGAAAAAACACTTGCCGAGAAATACGGAATTAAAAAACTCTCAATTGAGCTTTCGAAAAATTCGCGATATTATAAAGAATTATAAAAAATTTTATTTATGCCCCCAAACCGATTCGGTTTGGGGGCATAATATTATCCCGGGAAGGTGAGAATTATAAAAAAGAAGATATTTGCTTTTTTGTTTGTTGCGCTGACTGCCGTTTCCTGCGCTTTTGCAGGCGGAAAAGAAAAAACGGAAAAAACAAAGCTAAAAAGCACCGATCAAAAATTAAATGTGCAAAAAGAAAGTGACGAAAATTCGGGCTCTTTTAATGTGATATTTTTAAATACAAGCGAAAATACCGATAAGATTAACTTTTTTGTGCCTAAAATGCAAAAAAGCGGAACAAAGGCCGAGTTTTTAAACGATAAAAAAGAAAGCCCCGTAAGTCTTATATTCGAGGCAAGCATTGACGGCGAGGGTTTTCTTGTCGATAAATTGGAGGGGCCCGGCAAGCTTAAGCTTAATTGCAGACTCAAAGAAAAAGAGAATTCAGCCGGCGGCGATATTATCGCCTATGCGCTGATCCTCGGAGGGGAAACCGAAAATATAAAAGCGGAAAACGCAAAAATTTTTGATATAAGCGGGAAGATGGGAACCGCGGGATTTTTTATCACGGGCGGTGAAAAAAGCGGAGATTTTTCGATTTCGGCGGATATCAAAGAGGACTGCGCGGACATAAGCTTTATTGCTCTGTCGGTAAGCGGCGCTTTTGACGGGGCAAAGAAAAGCACTGTAAAAAAAGTTACCGCTTTAAAAGAAAACTTAATCGCGGCTTTACGCGAATATTTAAAAAACTTAAACGCCGAGGGTGAAAAAAGCGAAAAAAAATTAACCGAATTATATGATTTTGCCGAAACTCAGGAAAAATCCGCGCTTGATTCGGCTTTAAAAGCCGAAAATTTAAGAAAAGAGCTTGAAAGCGGGTTTTCAGGCGAATTATCAAAGGCTCAAAAGCTTATAGAAGAAAGCGGAGCAAATATTAAGCTTACTAAGGAAAACTACAGCGAGATTTTAAAATCGATTAATTCAAAAGAAGCTTTAAATGCGCAAATTATGCTTCAAAAATCAGAGCTTTGCATTAAGCTTGCAAAAAGCGGTGAAGAACAGGCAAAATCCGCCGCAAAAAGTGCGGCGGAGCTAAAAGAATACGCAAATGCGGCTTTGATAACTTTAAATGAAACATTTTCAAACCTGAATACCGAAAGCGATAATAAAATCTCTGATCTTGAAAAAGGAATAAATAATATTTTAAATTAAAAACTTAAGGCTCCCCGTTCACAGGGAGCCGATATAAATCACAGCAATTCTATATTCTCTTCTTTGCATTTCTTTATTTCTTCTTCGGGCCAGACCGACGCATGCACCTCGCCGATATGCGCCTTTTGAAGAAGAAGCATACAAAGGCGCGATTGTCCTATACCTCCGCCGATAGTAAAAGGCAATTCGCCGTTTACAAGCGCTTTGTGGAAAGGAAAATTCAGCCTGTCAAGCGCGTTTTCCGCCTCTAATTGCTTTAAAAGGCTTTCTTTATCCACTCTTATTCCCATTGAAGAAATTTCGAAAGCGGCGTCTGTTACCTTATTATAAACTATAATATCGCCGTTTAAGCTCCAATCGTCGTAATCGGGGGCTCTGCCGTCGTGTTTTTCGCCGTTTTTAAGTCTGCCGCCTATCTGAGTCAAGAAAAGAGCGCCGAATTCCTTTGCCGCCGCATTTTCCCTCTCTTTAGGCGAAAGCTCGGGATATTTTTCTTCAAGCTCGAAAGTGGAAACGAATTTTATCTTTCTCGGCAGATAATTTTCAAGCTCGGGGTACTGCCTTTCAATACCGTCAGCCGTGTTTAAAATAGCATTGTAAATGCGGTAGACCGTGTCCTTAAGATAATCCATATTCCGGTCTTCTTTGGAAATCACCTTTTCCCAGTCCCACTGATCCACATAAAGAGAGTGAATATTATCGCAGTGCTCATCTCTTCTGATAGCGTTCATATCCGTGTAAAGGCCGGTGTGCATTTTAAAGCCGTACTTCTTAAGCGCAAACCTTTTCCATTTGGCGAGGGAATGCACCACTTCGACCTCTTCGCCGGTTTCTAAAATATCAAAGCTGACAGGGCGCTCGACGCCGTTTAAATCGTCGTTAAGTCCGCTGCCTTTTTTAACGAAGAGCGGAGCGGAGGCGCGGTTTAAATTAAGACCGTCGCACAAATTTTCCTCAAATCTATGCCTTAGCGAGCGGATAGCTTTCTGCGTTTCAAGCACGTTTAATTTTGAAACATATTTTTCCATTTTTCTTTTACCTCACGAAATGTTTCCTACAGTTCTCGGATAAAGAATAACGTCGCGGATATTCGAAACTCCCGTGACATACATAATTATTCTTTCAAGGCCCAAGCCGAATCCGCTGTGCGGAACAGAGCCGAATTTTCTGAGCGAGAGATAATCCTTATAATCGTCAAGATCCATATTTCTTGCTTTCATAGCCTCAAGCAGCTTATCAAGATCGGCTTCTCTTTCGGAACAGCCGATTATCTCGCCCACTCCGGGAACTAAAAGATCGGTTGCGGCGACCGTCTTGCCGTCTGGGTTCTGCTTCATATAGAAAGACTTGATCTCTTTCGGATAATCGGTAAGAAATACGGGCTTTTTGCATATAACCTCCGAGATATATCTTTCGTGCTCTGTCATAAGATCGCAGCCCCACTCAACGGGATATTGGAAATTCTCGCCGCTTGCCTTTAATTTTTCTATCGCCTCGGTATAGGTCATAACCGCGAAATTGTGGCTTGCAACGGTTTCTAATTTTTCTATAAGACCTTTTTCAAAATGCGCGTCGAAAAATTTAAGCTCATCGGGGCATTTTTCAAGCACGGAACTGATGATATACTTTATCATATCCTCGGCTATTTCGATTATATCGGGGAGCTCCGCAAAAGCGACTTCCGGCTCAACATGCCAGAACTCCGCAACATGGCGGGGAGTATTGCTCTTTTCCGCTCTGAAAGAGGGACCGAAAGTGTAAATTTTTCCGAGTCCCATAGCGGCGACCTCGCCCTCAAGCTGACCGGAAACCGAAAGCGCCGCTCTTCTTCCGAAGAAATCCGCCGCCTCATATTCTTCCTCTGTCTTGTAATCTTTTGAAAAACCTATAGTTGTGACCTTGAACATCTCGCCTGCGCCCTCGCAGTCGCTTGCGGTTATTAATGGGGTGTGTATATAGGTGTAATGCCTGCTCTGGAAAAATTCGTGAATAGCGGCTGAAACCACCGAGCGCACGCGGAATACCGCGTTAAAAGTGTTGGTTCTGACCCTTAAAGCGGGGATAGTTCTCAAATATTCGAGGGTGTGCCTTTTTTTCTGCAGGGGGTAATCGGCTGGGCATACGCCTAAAACGGTTATCTTTTCGGCGTTTATCTCAACGCTGTCTTTAGCTACTACCGATTCGACTGCCTGCCCCTCTACCATAAGCGAAGTGCCGAGCTTTAAATATTCGGAAATATCCGAAAGCTTGCTTTTATCTATAACTATTTGCAGGTGCTTAAGAGTAGTACCGTCGTTAAGCTCGATAAATGCCATATTTTTAGAATCGCGCGAAGTTCTTACCCATCCGCAGACAGTGACATTTTTGCCTACGAATTCACGGTTTTTCATAATTTCATAAATATCAGTATGCTTCATAATTTTCCTCCCGAAATTAAATATAAAAATAATAAAAGCGCCGTTATCCGCCCTAAAATTTCAGGACGGATAAGACGCTTTAAAAATCATCCGCGGTGCCACCTAAATTGCCTTTTTATATCAAAAAGACCTCTTTACGGCCAAAATTGAGCCGATTTCTTCTTAACGCGAAGCTCACGGCGCACCTAATAAGCAAAAAGCTTTTCAGATTGCGGCTAAAAAGTGTTATTCACAAGGTGCGTGCGCCTGCGTTTCCACTGCCCGCAGATCACTGTTCCGCCGTGTACGATGCTACTTGTCTTTCTCAAAGCCTTTGAATATAAAAAATTATATCACCGGAATTTAAATTTGTCAATATCAATATTTATGATTGTAATCAAATCCGCAGTGCTTTAAAAATTCCTTTGCCATTAGGGTTGCGCCGATCTGATTGGGGTGCACCCTATCCCAGTTTATAAAGGAAGAATGGCGGTATTTTAAGAAGTTATCGTAAACCGACTGAAAATCGACATATTCACAGCCGTGTTTTTTTGCAAGCTTTCGTGCAACTGCAGAATACTCGCCCATTTTCTTTCTCATCATATCCTCGCAGTTAGGCTCCATATAATAAGGGGATAAGATAAACACGCCTTTGACCTTATCTTTTATCCTTATTATCATTTCCTCGAGGTTTTTCTCGTATTCTTCAATTCCCACCTGAATATCGGTAAGAGCGGGGGCGTCAAAAAATCTCCACACATCGTTTATTCCGATAAGTATTGAAACCCAGTCGGGGTTAAGGGCGCAGACGTCTGCGTCAAATCTGTTTAAAAGGTCGCGGCTTGTGTGGCCCGCTATTCCGGTGTTTGATATCCTGATTCTAAGGTCGGGATACCAGGCATTTATCATATTATCGATAATTCTCACATAGCTGGTTCCTAAATTATCGCCTATTTCCTCGCCCACGGGGCGCGCTCTTCCCATATCTGTTACGGAGTCGCCGGTGAATACTATTCTGTCGCCGTTTTCAAAAATCATAGTATTTTTACCTCTTTTTTATAAAATGTTTTCTATTAAAGATCTTATTTCCTCGGTGCCGGTATTTTTAAGCGCGGAAAAGGGAATTATGGGGATATTTTCACCAAAAGTTTCTTTAAAAGCTTTGAGATTTTTTTCAAATTCGGTTTTATTGAGCTTATCCGATTTAGTGAGAATTATCGCGGTGTTAAACCCGAAGTGATTTAAAAATCCGAGCATATTAAGATCGAACTCGGTCGCGGGTCTTCTCATATCGATAAGCGAAAAGCAAAGCTTTATGTTTCTTCCCGATCTGAAATAATGCTCCATAAGGCCGCTCCAGCGTTCCTTTTCCTTTGTGGCTACCTTTGCGTAGCCGTAACCGGGGAGGTCCACAAGCCTTAGGCCGTTTAGCTTATAAAAGTTTATCGTGACCGTCTTTCCCGGGGTGGAGCTTACTCTCGCGATCGCTTTTCTTCCGAGCACCTTATTTATAAGCGAAGATTTTCCCACATTCGATCTTCCGCAGAAGCAAACTTCCGGAATATCGGACTGCGGCAGCTGCGAGGCGGTGCCGAAAGCCGCCTCAAATGTTACATCCGAAAAATTCATATCAGCACCTGCTTACTGCCTTTTCGCCTGAATTTTGCGAGATAAAAAGCTCTTTGCTTTTTTCTTCCTCGGGGAATTTTAAAGCTGCTTGGATTATCTCGCTCGCATTTTTCACCGGGATAAACTCAACGTTTTCTTTCACGGTTTTATCTATCTCGTCGAGGTCGGGAATATTATCATAAGGAATAAACACGCGTTTTACTCCTCCGCGGTAAGCCGCCATAGACTTTTCTTTAAGTCCGCCTATCGCAAGCACGCGGCCGGTTATCGTTATTTCGCCGGTCATAGCTATATCGCGCTTTACAGGCACTTTTGTAAGAGCCGAAACAAGCGCCGTTGCGATAGTCACTCCCGCGCTCGGGCCGTCTTTTTTGACCGCCGCCTCGGTTGCGTGGATATGGATATCGAGATTTTTGTAAAAATCGGGATAAATTCCGTATTTAAGCGCGTTTAACCTGACAAACGTTACGGCGGCGGAAGCCGATTCTTTCATAATGTCGCCGAGGCTGCCCGTTAAAATAATTTTGCCCGTGCCCTCCGTTGCGGCGACTTCGAGCTGCATTATCTCTCCTCCCACAGCCGTCCAGGCAAGGCCGTTTATAATGCCTATCTCGTCGGTTTCGAGTATGGATTCGGGGCGGTATTTTTTAGTGCCTAAATATTTATAGATATCCTGCTCTTTTACTGTCACGCTTTTTACTTCGCCCTCGGCTATAATTTTTGCTACCTTTGAAAAGACCTTGGCTATGGTTCTCTCCAAGCTTCTCACTCCTGCCTCGCGGGTGTAAAAATCGATTATGGCATAGAGTGCGCCGTCTGTTATTCTGCAGGTCCTGCCTGAAAGCGCGTGGCGTGAAAGCTCTTTTTTAACAAGGTGCTTTTTAGCGATATTAAAGCGCTCTTCTCTTGTGTAGCCGTCAATGTAGATTACTTCCATTCGGTCCAAAAGAGCGGGCGGAACGGTGGAAACGTCGTTCGCCGTGGTGATAAACACCGCTTTGCTTAAATCATAAGGTATCTCTAAAAAGTTATCGGTAAAAGAGCTGTTCTGCTCCGGATCCAAAACCTCCAAAAGCGCGGATGAGGGATCGCCCTTATAATCGCTTGCAAGCTTATCTATCTCGTCAAGCAAAATAAGAGGATCGGATACTCCCGATAATTTGAGCGCCGAGATAATTCTTCCGGGCATTGATCCCACATAGGTTTTTCTGTGGCCTCTTATTTCCGCCTCGTCGTGCATACCGCCGAGTGCTACTCTGCGATACTTCCTGCCCATACATTCGGCTATGGTTTTTCCTATAGAGGTCTTTCCCACTCCGGGAGGGCCCGCAAGGCAGATTATCTGCCCTGTTATATCGGGGTTTAAAGAATATACTGCGAGCATTTCCAGGATCCGCTCTTTTACTTTATCAAGGCCGTAAAAATCGCGGTCGAGAATTTTCTCCGCCTTTTTTATATCTACTTTAGATCCGCTTTTTTTATTCCACGGAAGCGATATCGCAAGATCAAGCCAGGAGCGCACAACCGTTCCCTCGTGAGAGCCGGGCGGAAGCTTTGAAAGCTTATTTATTTCGGATCTTATCTTATTTTTCACTTCATCCGAACAATCGAGCTTTTCTGCTTTTTCGTTATAGGATTCTATTTCGGAAAGCTCGTCGTCGCCGTAAAGCTCGTCGTTTAAAACCTTTATCTGCTCTTTAAGATAATATTCTTTCTGGCTTTCGTCAATTCTGCGCTTTGTTTTTTCGCCTATTTTATTATCTATCTCGCAGATCTCTTTTTCTTTGCTTAAAAGCTCAAGCAGAATTTTCGCTCTTGAAACGGGCGAAAGCTGTTCTAAAATAAACTGCTTGTCGTCAAAAGGCGAGGGCACGTTAAACGCGATATAATCGCAAAGATAAGGGATATCGTCGCAGGTGGCGACAGTCGATATCACGTCGGGCGCAATATTGCGGTTTACTTCAACATATTTTTCGAATTCTATTCTTATTCTTCTTAAAATGCTTTCTTTGTAAACAGCCCTGTTTTTAATAGGCTTTTCTTCGCATTTTTCTATTACCGCGGAATAGATATCCGGTTCTTTTATAAACGTGGTGTGCTTTGCCCTGTAAAGACCTTGAACGAGAGCTTTGACAGAACCGTCGGGCATTTTAAGGGTTTGCCTTAATCTGCAAAGACAGCCCATAGAGTAAAGGTCCGAAGAGTTCGGCGCTTCCACCGTGATATCTTTCTGTGTAACTAAATATATAAGCTGGTTTGAGGACATCGCCCTGTTTATCGCGTTCACAGAGCGCTTTCTTCCCACATCTAAAGTAAGAATCATAGAGGGGAAAGCCACAAGTCCTCTTAAAGCTAACACGGGAAAAGAATTTTCCGTCTTTTTTGTTTCTGCTGGCATAAAATATTTACTCCGTAAATTTATTTTGCATAAACCGCCGCGGCGCTGAGCTTGCTTTCGATAAATGCGAACACTACGCTGTTTTTCTCCGATTCGCAGGTCAAAAATTTACAATTATCATCCGAAAAAGAGAAGAAATAAAAGTCTGAAAGCTTGCCCGAGGTTACCTCGTATTTAATATTACGGGATTTAAGATCGGTTTCTACCTCTATGAGCACCGTGTCCGGATCGTAACCGAAAGCCGCGGCAGTAGCGGTGATAGCGGTAATTCCGGCTGATTTATCCTCTGTTTTATAATAATACTGAAAACTATTCCCTAAAATTTCCGAATAATCTCCTGATTCTATCACGGGGATTTCAATTTCCTCTGCGCCCTCCTCGTGATCGTGAGATTCGAGAGCGGAAGAATCTTGGGATTTTTTAAGCTTTGATAAAACCGAGTCAGGATCGGCGGAAAGTTTAATATCGCTTTCGGGTATCTGTCCGATTTTTGCATAGTATTCGATATCCGCACCCGTTACAGTGTTTTCCTTTTTATCCTTTTTGCAGGCGCAAAATAAAAAGGCAATAACAAAAACCATTAAAAGTGCCGCTGATTTTTTCATAAAGAACACCTCTTAGATCTCATTTGATTTTGCAATTTCATTTAAAAGTTCCTGCTGCTGATTCCACAGCTTTTCGGAAAGATCGACATAATAGGTGTGGGGCTTTTCAAATCTTGTAACCTCATCCCACAAAGAGCCGACCTGCGCCTCGCGGTAAGCGGAAATTTCCTTAACGCTCGGTGATTCATACACGGCTTTTCCGCCGCTGATGATTTTCTTCTGGAGCTTGACGGCGGTAAAGTCCGTAACCGTCTTTCTTTTCCAGGTGAATACGGGATCGAATATCTCGTAAGGCTCGGAATCGTCTATTCTTTCATCATTTAAGGTGATAACATCTGCGATAGCCTTGCCTGTTGCACGGTCGAATAAGCGCCACGGAATTTTAACTCCGGGCAGGGTGATTTTAGCGGTGTTTTCGCTTACCTTTATCTTAGGAATTATCTTTCCGTTTTTCTCTATCGCAGCAAGCTTATAAACTCCGCCGAAAACAGCCTCGCTTGACGCGGTTATAAGTCTTTCTCCCACTCCGAAGCTGTCCACTTTAGCGCCCTGGAATATCATATCGCGGATAAGATATTCATCGAGCGAGTTTGAAACGCAGATCTTGCAGTCCTCGTATCCCGCGTCGTCAAGCATTTTGCGGACTTTTTTGGATAAATAGGTGATATCGCCGCTGTCTATCCTTATTCCGAGCGGTCTTTTGCCGAGCGGTTTTAAAACATCGTTAAACACTCTTATAGCATTCGGAATTCCCGATTTTAAAACATTGTAGGTATCCACAAGCAAAAGGGTGCTGTCGGGGTACATCTCGGCATATTTTTTAAACGCCTCATATTCGTCTTCAAAAAGCTGAACCCAGCTGTGCGCCATTGTTCCCGATGCCGAAACATCGAAATCCTTTGCCGTTTTTACGACAGATGTGCCTGTGCAGCCGCCTATCACCGCGGCTCTTGCGCCGTAATAAGCGGCGTCTGCTCCCTGGGCACGGCGAGCGCCGAATTCCATAACAGGTCTGCCCTGGGCGGCGCGGGTGATGCGGTTAGCCTTAGTTGCGATAAGCGATTGGTGGTTTATAGTTAAAAGCACCATAGTTTCCACCATCATACACTGTACCGCGGGACCTTTGACCGTGACTATCGGCTCTTTCGGGAATATAGGCGTTCCCTCGGGCACAGCCCACACGTCACAGCAGAATTTAAAGTCCGCAAGGTAGTTTAAATAATCTTCGGAAAAGAGATTTAAGCCCCTTAAATATTCTATATCGTCTTTATCAAAATGCAGATTATTGAAATACTCGATAAGCTGGTCGACGCCTGCCATTAAGGCATAACCGCCGTTATCGGGAACTCTGCGGAAAAACATATCGAAATATGTAACCGTGTTTGCAAGCTCGGTATCGAAAATACCGTTTGACATTGTCATTTCGTAAAGGTCAGTGAGCATTGAAAGGTTGCGGTTGTCAAAATTCATTTTTTTACCTCACATTTTTTCGGGCGCGGTTATTTTAAATGCGTCAAGAATATTTTTTATCACTGCCGACGTGGCTTTGCAGAGGCAGAGCCTTGCGTTTTTAAGGGATTCATCCTCGCAGTTTACCCTGCAGGAAGAATAAAATTTATGGAAAAGCGTTGCAAGTTCTATGCAATAATGCGTGATCCTTGCAGGATCGTAGGCTTTGGCGGCTTTTATTATTTCATCGGTAAATGCGGAAATATGAGAGATAAGCTCCCGCTCCTCGGGTGTCTTTAATAGATCGAGGTCCGCTTTTTTTGCGGTATCGGGCTCGCCCACGTTTCTTAAAATTGAGCAAATTCTGGCATAAGCATACTGAACATAATAAACGGGGTTGTTGCTCGATTCGCTTACCGCAAGATCAAGATCGAAATCAAAGTGACTGTTAGGTTCTCTTAAATTGAAGAAAAATCTTGCCGCGTCTATCGGGACCTCTTCTAAAAGGGTAACAAGCGTGATAGCTTTTCCCGAGCGCTTGGAGGCTTTTATCACCTCGCCGTTTCTGACAAGCCTTACCATCTGCATAAGCACTGCGTCAAGCCTGTCCGCGTCAACATTAAGCGCTGTAAGCGCGGCTTTGAGCCTCGGCACATATCCGTGGTGATCGGCGCCTAAGATATCTATCGCTCGGTCAAACTTCCTTACTTCAAGCTTATTGTAATGATATGCTATATCGGGGACAACGTATGTCGGCACGCCGTTCGCTCTTTTAAGCACGAAATCCTTATCGCAGCCGAAATCCGTGGCTTTAAACCACAGTGCTCCCTCCGATTCATAGGTCTTGCCGCTCTTTATCAAAAGATCGATAATTCTTTCGGTTTCGCCCGAAGAGTGAAGCGAACTTTCTTTAAACCAGGTATCGTAAGTTATCCTGTATTTTGCAAGGTCGTCTTTAAGTCCCTGAATGTTTTTCGGAAGAGCAAAGTCTATAAGAGCTTTTCTTCTTTCAATTTCGGGCTTGTCCATAAAGGAATTTCCGTAAATCTCCGAAAAAGCCTTTGCGTGGGCGATAATATCCTCGCCGTGATAGGAATCTTCGGGCATTTCAATGCCGTCTTTATATATCTGTTGATATCTTAGATCCAGAGAAAGTCCGAATTTGTTTATCTGATTGCCCGCGTCGTTTATATAAAACTCGCGCTCAACTTCGAAACCTGCAATTTCGAGCACCGCCGCGAGGCAGTCGCCGAGCGCTCCGCCTCTCGCGTTTCCTATATGCATAGGGCCTGTCGGGTTAGCGGAAACGAATTCCACCAAAACTCTTTTATTCTTTCCGAAATCGCTTTTTCCGTAATCCGCGCCTTTTGTGAGCGCGTCGTCGATTATATCCGAAAAATAGGAGTCCTTAAAAAAGAAATTTATAAATCCGGGACCTGCTATCTCGCACTTTTCTATATATGTATTATCAAGTGCTGCGAATTTCAAAATCGATTCGGCTATTATCCTCGGCGCTTTTTTAAGGCTTCTTGCCCACACAAGCGCCGCGTTTACCGCATAATCGCCGTGCTCTCTGTTTTCAGGGATATCTATCGAAAAAGAAGCCTCGGGCACACAGATAAATTCGCCCGAATTTGCGGCTTTTTCCGCCGCGCTTAAAATCACGCTTTTTATCTGATCTCTGGCTATCTGAGTGATATACGACATTGTTTTACACCTCGTTTACAGTTATTTCAAGCTTATTCGTGCTTATCGGTCTTAAATCGGAATCAAGGGTATATTTCATTTTGAGCTTTCCGCCGTTTTCGGTAAGAGAGTTTTCAATGTAATCGCCGTGAATTCCTATCGTCATATTCCCGTAAGGCGTTTCATAATAGCAGTTGTTCCGCTTGCCGGCTTCTATCACGAGCTTTGAAACAATATCGCCCGTTCTTTCAAGCACTACCTGCTTTTCGCCGAGAATGCACAGCATAGACCTCGCCTCTTCACAGCCTAACATTTCGCTTTCGTCATAAAAAAGAGAAATCATATCCTCTTTTTTATCGAGCATTCCCTCGGTTGTGAATTCTATAATATTCTCTTCCTCCGGCGCGTCTGCCGAGCTTTGAGATCCCGAAATTTTTATTATCACAGTTTTAATCATTCCGATTCTATATCCACCTGTTCGATCAATTCTTTGTCAAGCTTGCAGCCGATGAGCTTTTGTGCGGTTTCGGCGAAAGCCTCGGTTTCGTCGCTCACATAAAATCTGTGCGTTGGAATATTATCTTTGCAGCATAGAGAGCTTGTGGTGTAAAGCAGGTCTTTTACCGCGTGCGCCGTGGCTGTTCCCATATTAATAAGCGTTACATTTTTTCCTAAAATCCCGCTTATCATATCCTGGAGCACGGGAAAATGCGTGCAGCCCAGTATCACGGTATCAACGCCGCGCTCTATCATCGGCGCAAGATAGGTCTTCACAGCCTCTCTTGCCACGATATTGTCCTTATCGGTCCAGCCCTCTTCGACTATCGGAACAAGCAGGCTTGCCGCTGTTTCCACCACCTCGGCGTCAGGTAAGGCTGATAATATCTGTCTTTTGTGAGCGCCGCTTTTAATGGTAGCATTGGTTGCAAGAATTCCAATTTTTTTATTTTTCGTAGCCTTTACCGCCGCTTTCACCGAATGCGAAACGACCTCGATAAACGGAACGGGCAGCTGCTTTGCGGTATCGTAAGCCACGCTTGAAACCGTTCCGCAGGCGGCTACTATCAGCTTAACATTATTTTTAAGCAAAAATTTTTCGTCCTGCAGGGCGTATTTTTTTATCGTTTCGGAGCTTTTTGTTCCGTAAGGCACTCTGCCGGTATCGCCGAAGTAAACAATGCTCTCGCGGGGAAGAAGCTTCATAATTTCTTTTGCGACGGTTACTCCTCCGATCCCTGAATCAAACAGACCTATTGCTCTGTTATCCGACAAAATATTCGCCCCCTCATAATAATTCATATTATCATACCATATTTTAGGAATTCTTGCAACTGTTTTTACATAACTGTTACCTCAAAATTTCTTCCGATTTTTTATCGGCATAGATATTTAGCTTTTTAAAATCCTGCGCGCCGATATAATAGTTTTCAAGTTCATCGTGAACTTCCTTTGCGGTTCTTAAAATATTCACTGCGCTTGAGATCAGTTCTTTAAAAACTCTTTTTGAGAATGTTTCGCGCCCTCTGTTATAACTTAAGGCACTTATTTTAAATCGTCTTGCGTGCACGCGCCTATCGTCGGCGTCAAGCTTTATAAAGGAATTTTCGCTCATAATGCAAAGCTTTAATTCCTCTATTTCTATCGAATCGGTAAGTATCATAGGCAAAAACGGATTTTTATAAACGGTGACATTATATCCTCTTTCTTTAGCCGCATTTTTTATATAACCTAAAATAAAACTTGAAACGGCAAAAGAATTATCCGAAATAATTATTCTTTTATCGCACCTTTTATAAAGCTCGGGCGAAAAATCATAAAATCCTTTAGGTGTTATTCCGCTTAAAAATCTTTCGGTTATTTTGCCCTCGGCTTTTTTAGGCTTTAAATATTTTTTTATGACAGAGCGCGCATAATTTTCCGCTTTTTTATAATCGATATTTCGTTTTGCGGATTCCACGCTTTTTTCAAGCAGTTCGCCCGCGGCGGATAAATAACCCGAGGCTATGCCGTGGATCACGGTGTTGCGGTCTGTTAAGGTTTTTATCTTTTCGCGGTTTTCAAAAAGCTTTCGGGTATTGAAAAATTCGCCGAGATTTATAATGTTTTCGCAGGCTCCCGGGTATCTCGGCTCTACAATGTGCGGAGCGGTGCCGTCTAATATCACGGTGTTTGTGTCTTCTATTATCACAGCGTCAAGAGAATCGGGATCGCTTGAGCAGGGGGATTTTATAATCCTGTATCCTTTATCTATAGCTTTATTTGCAATGCTTTTCATAAAGGTGGATTTTCCGGTGCCCGGGCCGCCCTTGATTATATATACACGGTATCCGTCTTTCACACTGAAAAAATCGGAAAAATGCGAAACGAAGCCCTCGCAGGAATTTGCCGCCAAAAATGCGTGTTTTATACTGTTTTTCATAAAAACTCCCCTTTTTGTCTTTTTTCATAAATATACTATTCAAAAAAATCGGTTTTGACACTTTTGTCAACCAAAATATAATTTTTAGTTGACAACAAAACCGCAAAAGGTTAAAATGTAAAAAAAGAGGGATGCTTATGAAATTATATGAAGAATTGCTTGAAACCTTATCAAGCAGCGAAGAGCCGATATCCGGCAGCGAATTAGCGGAAAGATTCGGCGTCACCCGAAACGCCGTTTGGAAAAGTATTAATAAAATGAAAGAAGAGGGATATCTAATCAAAAGCTCAAAAAGCGGATATGTTTTGAGCAGAGAAAATCCGCACCCTGTTTCCGAGGATCTTAAAAAAGCTCTCGGCACCGATGAGGTAATTTTGCTCGAATGCGTCGATTCCACCAACAATATTGCAAAGGAGCTCGCAGTCCGCGGAGCAAAAGAGGGGACAGCCGTGTTTGCATTGGAACAGACAAGCGGAAAAGGCAGGCTGGGGCGCACCTTTGTGTCAAACAGGGGCGGAATTTATTTTTCCGTGATATTAAGGCCGCAGGTAAATGCGGATTCCTCCGTTTTTATCACCGTTGCCGCGGCGGCAGCGGTTTCAAAGACCTTAAGCGAGGTCTTTAATAAACCGTTTCCGATAAAATGGGTAAACGATATTTTCTGCGAGGATAAAAAAGTCTGCGGAATTTTGACGGAGGGTTCTTTTAATGCCGAAACTATGATGTTTGATTTTGCGGTTTTAGGTATCGGGATAAATCTTGCCGATCAAAGCGATAATCTGCCTGAAGATGTTAAATTGACTGCCGGCAGTCTTTGCAGTGAAAAGACCGTGCCTGCCTCGCTTTACACAAAAATAGCCTCGGGCGTGTATAAGAAATTTTTTGAGTATTACGCGGATTTAAGTTCGGAAAGGAAATTTATGAATTATTATATCGAAAATTCCTATCTTGATAACAAGGATGTTATGTATATTAAAGACGGCAGGCTTCACAGCGCCAAAGCCTTAAGGGTTAATTGTGACGCGGGGCTTGTTTTGGAAGAAGACGGAAAGATCACGGTGCTTAAAGCCGGAGAGGTATCGGTTAAAAGAGTATGAAAAAAATAAGATTAAGTATTAAAGATATAGTTCTCACAGCGGTGTTTTCCGCGGTTTTGGCGGCGCTTTCGCAGGTGGCTTTCCCGCTGCCTTTCGGAGTCAGCCTCACTTTGCAGACCTTTGCCGCAGCGCTTTGCGGATACTGCCTTTCAGGCTTTTTAGGGGTTATAAGCGTAATTGTTTATATTGCTCTCGGCGCTGTGGGAGTGCCGGTGTTTTCGTCATTCAGATCGGGAGTGGGAGTTCTTGCAGGGCCGAGCGGCGGATTTATTTTCGGCTTCATTTTGCTGTCGCTCTTTTGCGGAATAGCCGTAAAAAAATCAAGACCTGTTGCCGCTCTTTTAAGCGTTATAGGTCTTATCCTCTGCCATCTTTTCGGAGTGGTACAGTTCTCGATCGTCACCCACACTCCGTTTCTTTCTTCATTTTTATCGATAAGTCTTCCGTTTTTGCCAAAGGACGCCGTTTCGGTATTTTTAGCCTATTTGCTCGCGCTTAAATTAAGAAAAATCATTATAAAAAAATAAAAATCCCCTCTTAAAGAGTGAAAAGCACCCCAAAAGTCAGACACTTTTGGGGTGCTTTTCAAATTCAGGGAGCTTTTTTTAGATCAAACCGTTGCTTTTTGGCTTCTCATTTTTATAACAGCTTGTTCTTAAAATAAGCTTTATAATTCTTTCGGCGCTTATTCTTGCTTTTGCACGCGAAATTTCACCGGATTTTATAAGGCTTAAATATTCCTTGTTTTTAAGCCCCGGCATAACAAGATCGCAACCGGAATTTACCATATATTTTGCTGAACTTTTAGCGCACCAGTCGGTCATAACACAGCCGTCAAACCCCCACTCGTCGCGCAGAACATAGGTGTTTAGGCGCATACTGTCGGAAGTATATTCGCCGTTTAGTTTATTATAGGAATTCATAACGGCAAGCGGTTTTCCTTTTTTGACCGCTGTTTCAAAAGCTCTTAAATATATCTCTCTTAATGCCCTTTCGCTTACAATGCTGTCGGAATCAAAGCGGTTGTTTTCGGCGTGATTTGCGGCGAAATGCTTTATAGTGGCATATCTGCCGGCAGGAGAGCCGTCGGGTTCGGTCTGGCAGCCTTTAACAACTGCTGCCGCGAACAGTCCGGAAACAAGCGGATCTTCCGAAAAATATTCGAAATTTCTGCCGCAAAGAGGATTTCTGTGGATATTCATTCCCGGCGCAAGCCAGCCTGAAACCTTGCAGGTATCCATATCAAAGCCTACACATCTGCCGAATTCCTCTGCAAGCTTTAAATTAAAGCTGTTGGCTATCGTCGTAGCGGTCGGGAAAGCGGTCATTTTAAGGGAATATTCGGTTTCTTTCGGAACGGGATTTTTGCCAACAAAACCGCCGAGCCGTATTCCCGCAGGTCCGTCTGCGTTGACGCAGGGCGGAATTTTATATTTTTTCGAAGTAAAAGTTTCTCCTGCCGCACCGTCTACCGTTCTTGCCATTGTTCCGACATGCAGTTCCTCGCTTAAAGTGGAGGCAGTAACGCCGTTTAAAATATCCGAAAGCTCGCCGTCGGTAAACTGCGAAACGAATTTTTTAAGCAGACTTTTGTCTTTATAAACATCGCTTAAAAGTATATCCGCTTTGCCGCTGCCCTCCGTCAAAGCGGCTTCGGGGTCTTTTGAATAAACGGTTTTCTCGGTTTTTATCTGATTCTTTGAAATAGTTATAAGCTTAAAATTTAAAGCCTCTTCTTTTCTTTCGGGTTTTGACCGCATCGGTGCGATAATATTTAATCTGTCGCAATCAGAAAAAAGATTTTTCACTTTTTTAACGGTTACGGTATCCGTAAGATTTATAACTGCGGCGATATCGGTGTTCCTTGAATTTTTACCTATCCTTACGGTGTACGCGCCCTTTTCAAGTATATAGGACTCTGACTGTGTATCGAAACAGGCAAAGCTTGCAAGGTCAAAACTTACAGCGACTTCCTCGCTCTCGCCGGGTTTTAACGTGTCGGTTTTAGCAAAACCGGCAAGCTGTTGATAAGCCTTATCAAGTCTGCCCGCAGGCTCGCTTAAATAAACCTGAACGACCTCTTTAGAGGCAAAATTACCGCAGTTTTCCACATTAGCGGTGATAGTGACCTGAGTTTTATCAGCCGAAACATCTTTTGTATCGATGATAAAATCGGAATAGGAAAGACCGAAACCGAATGGATAGCATACGGATTTATTAAAGGTATCAAAATATCTGTAGCCTACATAAATTCCCTCGTTATAGGGAATTTCAAGGCTGTCAAAGCCTTCGTTTGTCGGAAAATCATCAATATCGGCAAAGGTATCGGTCAGTCTGCCCGAGGGCGAAACATTACCGAAAACTATATCGGCAACCGCTCTGCCCATTTCCTCGCCGCCGAGCGCGGTGTAAAGTATAGCGTCAAAATCTAAGGAAGAGATAAATTTCATATCTGTCACGCCGTGGACATTTAGCAGCAAAACCGTCTTTTTAAAGTATTTTTTCACATTTTTAAGCACTGCTTTTTCAATATCGGTAAGATAATAGCCGCCCGCTTCTTTTTTAACGTCTATCCATTCGCCGGAAGTCCTGGCAATATTAATTATGGCGGTAGAATTCCTTTTTGCCGCGTCTTTTATCATTTTTTCGTTTATCGGGGCCTCTGATAAAGAGTTTACCCATTTGCGGTCAACGCGGTTGAAGTATTTAAGCTCCGTTTCATATCTTTTTTGATTAAAGCTGTGATAAAAGTCCGCAATTTCGCGGTCAAGCTCGCAGTTTTCTTTTAAAAAGCAGTCGTAAAGGTCTATAGCGGGCTTGCCTAAAACCGCGCCCGAGCCCGCTCCAGAAGAAAAGCAGAAATAGAATGTCCTGCCGAAAGCGGCTGTTTTTTCGTTCCTTTTCAGCGGCAGCGCGCCGTCACGGTTCTTTAAAAGCACCATTCCCTCTCTTGCCGACTCAAGAGCAATCTTTAAAAGATATTTTTTATCCATTCTTTTCTCCCCTTTACTGTTATTTTAACATATAGTATTAGCTTTTACAAACTCAATATTTTTATGAAATGAGTTTATATGTAAAATTACTTTCTTTGGAGGTGAGTCTGTCACCAAGATTAATGAATACTTAAAAATTAATACTTAAAAATTAATAATACAAAGCAAAAATCCTACCACAATTCTGTGATAGGATTTTCGCTTTGGCGCGCCGGAGAAGATTCGAACTCCCGACCTTCTGGTCCGTAGCCAGACGCTCTATCCAGCTGAGCTACCGGCGCAAATTATCGTGCCATAGTATAATACCACAATTTAAACTTAAAATCAATAGCAAATTGCAAAATTTATCAAATTTTCGCATCTCTCTTTTAAAAATATTATTTACATCGGCTTTTAGGTGTGTTAAAATTATTCTACAAAAGTTATTGGGGAATGAAAAATGAATTATTCTGTCAATCCGTCTGTGTTTCTTAGCGGGTCTTTCCCGATCCCGAGCATTATAGCGGATAAATATCTAAAGCTTGCAACGGAAATTCAGCTTAAAGTTATACTCTGCGTTTTAAGAAACTGCGCAAATCCTTTGAGCACAGAAGAGCTTTCTAAGCTTTTGTCACTGCCTTTAAGCGAGGTTGAAGACGCGCTTGTTTTCTGGGCGCAAAGAGAGATACTTAATGTTGAGAATATAACCGCACAAAAAGAAAAGGAAAAAACGGTGGTTAAAAACGAGAAGCCGTCGAGAGAAGATGTCGCTAAAAGAGGACTTGAAGATCCGAAAATTATGATGATGCTGCAAGCCGCTCAGCTTAAATTCGGCAGAAATTTAAAGACCAACGAAGCGAGAACGCTCGTGTGGCTTTATGACGACAAGGGAATGAGCGTGTCGCTCATATTAATGCTGCTCGAATATGCCGCGGCGAACGGGAAATTAAATTTAAGCTTTATAGAAAAAACCGCCGCCTCCTGGATCGACCTCGGAATTGAAACTATTTCCGACGCGGAGGCGCAGATAGAGCGCGACGCAAAGAGAAATATCGCGGCAAATCATATTTACCGCCTTTTCGGTATCGACCGCAGAAAGCCAAGCGAAAAGGAAATGGAGCTAAGCTCGCTTTGGCTTGACGATTGGGAGCTTTCCGACTCATTGATAAGCGAGGCTTACAACAGATGTATAGATAAAAACGCAAAAATTTCTTTTGCTTATATCGGAAAAATTCTTGAAAGCTGGCATAAAAAAGGCTACAAAACAGCCGCCGAAGTAAAAGAAAACGAATTAAAACCGCAGATAGATAAGAAAAACGATTTTGCGGCTTATGATATAAAGGCATTTGAAAAAATGCTTGACGACGAATAAATTTATAAGCGAGGGAAGACTGATGATAAACAGGCAAAAGTGTTTCTCTGAAGCATTTGCAGAGCAAAAAAGCGCTCTTGACAGAAAAACTGCCGAACACTATAAAAAAATCGAAGACCTTAAAGCCTCCGATAAAGAGTTTTCCGATATTCTTTTAAAAATATCATCCTTAGGCGCGAAGATAGCCTCTGCCGCTTTAAGCGGAAATTCTGATGAGCTTGAATATTTAAGCAAGGAAATTTTAAGACTTTCAAAATTAAAGGAAGAAAAATTAAAGGAAAATAATATTGCGCCTATCGATTATGAATGCAGGCTTTGCAAAGATACGGGCTATGTTTCGGGCAAAATATGCTCCTGCATAAAAAATAAAGCCAAAAATATAATGCTTAAAAAATTATCCGCCGAGCTTCCGATAAATGAAAGCGGATTCGATAATTTCGATCTTTCCTTTTATCCCGATGATAATTCCGATAAAAGCCCGAGAAAGAGAATGGAAAAGCTTTATAAATTATGCGTTTCCTATGCTGAAACTTTCGATCCTAAAACAAGTGAAAATCTTTTGTTTTTAGGAAATGCGGGCCTTGGAAAAACGCATCTTTCGCTCGCGATAGTAAAAGAGCTGATAAATAAGGGGTATGACTGCGTTTATTCCTCTTCATATAACCTTTTTTCGGCTATGGAAAACGATCATTTTTCCTCCCGCTCGAACGAAACCTATGAGGCGGCTGTTAATTGCGACCTGCTTGTTATCGACGATCTCGGCAGCGAGTTTACCTCTCCCTTTATATTAAGCTGTATTTACAATGTGATAAACACCAGGCTTTTATCCAAAAAGCCGACGGTGATAAGCACAAATCTTACAATTAAAGAAATCGAAACAAGATATACTCCGAGAATTTCATCAAGATTTATCGGGAATTATTGTGCGAAGAAATTTTGGGGAGAAGATATAAGGCAGATAAAAATGCTTAGAAAATAAAGAAGCGCGGCGATTTTTCGCCGCGCGCTTTAATTTATCAAATTGCTAAATTCCGCTATTTGCCCGATAGTTAATTTTTCGCCTCTTATGCTTTCATCAAGACCCATATTTTTAAGTGCCGAAGAAATAACCGATTTATCGATTTTTAATGTGCTTGAAACGGAATTTAAAAGTGTTTTTCTTCTCTGGGCAAAAAGCGATTTTGCAACTTTGAAGAAAAATTCCTCGCTTTTGACCTCAACTTTAGGCTCTTTTCTTATCCTTAGGTTAATCACCGCGGAATCGACTTTCGGAGCCGGCATAAAGCAATTTCGGCTCACTTCAAAAAGTACGCTTGCTTCGGAATAATAATCCACCGCCACAGTGACCGCTCCGGCATTTCTCGAACCCACCTCTGCGCAAATTCTCTGCGCCGCCTCTTTTTGCACCATTGCAGTTAAAGAGCCGATATCGGGTTTCATTTTTAAAATGCCCATAATTATAGGCGAGGTTATATAATAAGGAAGATTTGCGCAGATATTTACCTTTTCAAAGCCAGCGAATTCTTCGCTTATCAGCTTGTTTATATCGGTTTTTAAAATATCGCCGAAAATCACCTTTACATTATCACAGCCCTCAAGCGATTTTTTTAAAACGGGTTTAAGCCGCTCGTCAATCTCCACCGCAACGACCTTTTTTGCGGTTTCACTAAGGCTTCTTGTAAGCACGCCGGCACCGGGGCCTATTTCTATTACGCCCGTTTCACCGTCCGCCGCAAATTCTGCCATTTTAGGGCAGACAAACGGATCGATTATAAAATTCTGACCGAGAGATTTTTTAAAAGTGAATCCCTCGCCGCTTAAAAGCTCTTTAAAATAACGCTCGTTTTGAAAACTCATACCAATCTCCTTTATAAGCTTTAAAGAGTTTAACACATATTTTGCTTTTTTTCAAGAAAATTATAGGTGACAAACCGCAAAAAATATAGTATAATAATCTAAAACGATTTTGGATGTGAATAAATTGGATAACAAATATTTTGAAATAATTTTAAAAGAACTCTCCTCTTTTTTCGCGGATAACGGCTTTAAAAAGAGTGAAGACGGCTTTAAAAGCGATAAGCTTGCGGTTAAAATAGAGTATAACGAAGAAAAGCACCTTTTTAATCTGCTTACCGCCAATTTAGAAAATGAAACTTTGGAATATTCGATCGCTTCTTCCTATCTTTTTGACGAATCTTCGAATGAGGAAGACGCCGTGGCAGTGGGAATTGACTTTTTAAATACCCTGCGCGATATCAGCGGAATCAAAGCAAAAAGAGTAACGGGCGCCGATCAGATAGAACTTCCCACGAATAAGGGCTGCTCGGATATTTCGGGATTTACAAAGAAAGTTCTCGATGTTTTTCCACAGCTTAAAGAGGAATATAAGCAGTCGGTTGCGGAGCACGGAAAATTCCTTTATATGAATTTCTTTGCTGTAAATCTTGTTCCGCTTATAAAGTCAACTATTAAAGACGGGAACAAAAAACAGGTAAAAAAGCTTTTTGATCTTATCGAGCAGGGATTTATCAACGGTGATAAGGACACTTCCGATATTGCCCTTGCGGTAACTGCGGCGGCGGTGTATAAAGACGAAAAATTAAAATCCGCGGCTATTGAAGCTTCAAACTGCAACGAACACTTAAAATCCGCTCTTATAAACTTTATTCCCGCATTTGAAAAGGATAAAAAGCTTACAGCCGCTTTAATTAAATAATAAGAAAAAATTTATCCGGACAGCAAATTTTGCTGTCCGGAATTTTTTTAGACAATAAATGCTTTTTCTATTTTTGCGATAAACATAATATGATAATCCTTATTCGGATACCATTTATCAATATTCTTATCGATAAATTTTTCAGGCTTTATATTATCGCTGTAAAGCTTTTTGCAGACGATATTCAGCCTTGCCTCTTTAAAGCAGGGCGCGCCGCAGATAAATTCAGGCGTGAGTTTTGATAATTTCATTTTATCCGTATCTCTGCCCGATTTATGGCCGCAAAGCTTGTGGATATCCTTATTATCGCCGTAAAAAGAAACGGAAAAGGTATCCGATTTTTCCACGAATTCATAGGTATACCTTTGAGGGCGGATAAACACGGCTATTGCGTCTTCTCCCCATATTTCGCCTGCAAAGCCCCAGGAGGCTGTCATCATATTATACTTTTTTTCATCGCCCGCCGCAATAAGCATCCATTCATCGGAAATATCTTTTATAAAATTTTCCTTTAAATCTTTTATACCGATTTCAGTCACGACTTCATTACTCCTTTTAAAGAATTGCTCATAATCCTGTGCACCTTATCGCCGAGCTCGGCTGTGTTATCCCCGAAATCCTCGGGAGAGAGAATTTCGGCAACATTTAAGTAAACATCGGTCTTTTTGATAAAAAGTCTTTTTTCTATCTTTCTTGAGCCCGAAATAGTGCAGACCGCTATCTTGCAGTTTGCCTTTGTTGCGATTTTAAGCGAACCGTTCCTTATACTCTGAAGCTCGCCCGTTTTTGAAGTATAACCCTCCGGGAAGATACCGATAGTTCCCTCGCCGTTCTTTATAATATTTATGGCTTTTATGATAGTTTTAGCACCCTCGCGGTTATTTTCCCTGTCGATAGGAAGACCGCCTAGCTTATGAAGCGCCTTTGCTACAAAAGGCATATCCGAATATACTTCTTTTTTTGCTATAAATCTTAAATCAACTTCGGGGAGCATCATAAGGAAAAATGCGGGGTCTAAATTATCGATATGATTGCACACGAGCAAAAAATCCTCGTTTTGAGGTATCTTATCAAAGCCCGTTGCATGAATTTTTACCCTTGTTACCTTAAAGAAAAGCTTTAAGGTGGAAGAAATATAGCGCCTTAAAAGCCGGGAGCATTTTTTTCTCGGCTTTTTTGTATCCACAAACGCGAATATCGGCAGGATCATAAAAAACTGCAATAAAATAAGCGCGATTATAATTCCTATAAATAAAAGCGGCACAACATAAAAGGAATTCGGGTTTTTAAAAATTCCGACAAAAAACCGATCGGTAATAAGCAAAACCGCCGCCGAAAAGATCACATAAAAATAAAACATATCTGTTTTCCTCTAATTCTGTTTTCTCACGATTTTATATTCATCGTAAAAATCAAAGTAGGGGCAGTTAAAACTGCTTAATGTTAAAAATTTATACATTTCGTCTTCATCGAGATCCCTGTCGCAAAAATAGGAGCCCGATTCATCATCAAAAAGATAATTTGAGCAGTTTTCGCAGTTGGTCGCTCTCTTTTTCATTGAAGTCCCTCCGGATTTTCGGGATTGGGTGTAACCGGATCGGTGGGTTTAACAGGCTCCGTCGGTTCAACAGGGTCGGGATTTTCCGGTACATTTGGCTTTGAAGACGGCGTGGAGTCCGTTTCCTGACTGCTCGAAGGCGAGCTTGACGACGGCAAAGACGACGAGCTTGACGACGAAGAAGACGGCGACGAAACCGTGCCGGGTTTTTTAACGGAGCTTCCTGCCTTATACCAGGGGGTTTTGCCTATTCCGTTTGCTTCGATATAACTTTCAACAGTCATATCGTCATAGATTATTCCGTGAATAAGCTTTGAAACGAAATCAAGATCATAATAGAGCACCGAGCCGAAGCTGCCCGAGGGCGCCGGCATTAAAAATTCGTTCTGCGGAATTCTGTACTGCTCGAATTGCGGAGAATTAAGCAGCACGCTTGCCGCGATACTTAAAATTTCCGAAGTGGACATCGAAGTTTTAGTGCAGGGGATAAGCGCATTTGCGAGGGAGATATACTGGCTCTTTTTAAGCTTTGTTGCCTTATTGAAAAGCTCCTGCATAACGTGGCGCTGACGGTCCGTTCGGCCGTAGTCGTTAGAGGTGTCCCAAACGCTCTTGCAATATCTTATTCTTGAATAGGCAACAGCCTGCACGCCGTTTAAGTGCTGGGTGCCAGCCTTATTTATTTTATATTTATTTACATTAAGACCGAGATACTTGCATATCTCACCCATACAGCCGTTAAGTCCCGGCTTTTCGGGGCCTTTATCATAAAGCTCGTCTTCCGTGATAGTGGCTTCAATTCCTCCGACGGCGTCGATAATATCTACCATTCCGTAGAAATTAACGGTGGCATAATCTGAAATATCGAGATTAAAATTCTGATTAAGCGTTTTAACGGCAAGCTCGGGGCCTCCCCAGCCGTAAGCCGCGTTAATTTTACTGTAGGTTATTTTCCCGTTTCTTTCTATCGGAACAAGGCTGTCCCTCATAACCGACATTACCTTGACTTTTTTCGACTTGGTATTGATACTTAAGATCATTATACTGTCGGAATTGCCCGAAAAAGAGTTTACACCTCTTGTATCAATGCCGAAAAGGGCGACGTTGATTATCTTATCGTCAATGACCTTATTTATTCCGAGATTATCCTTATCATCGTTAAAAGATCTATCGAAAACTCTGCCGATATAGCCGTAAAGTATAGCTAAAATAAGGATTATAGCGGTGGCGCTGATAAGCAGCGCTTTCTGCCAGGTTTTTCTTCTTGACCACCAATCGGAAACGGCATAGCCGATATTTTTGAAAAATCCTATCACGCCGTGCTGTTTTTTGCGGTATTTTCTCTTGGAAACAGAGTCAAGAGCGATAAAATCGCTGTCTGTCAGCTTGCCTAAAACCTGCGGATCGGTTTTCGAATTCGAATAAAGATCCTCGAACTCCTTACCTTTAGCGCCTTTAGAGCTTGAATATATTTCTTCGGGCTCATTAAACCCGGTATCTGAACCGAAGTTGAAATCAAGACCGTTAAATTTATCGTCTGCCATTTATTCACTACCTAAATTTTATTTTCCCATAGTATCTATTATATTAAACCCAAAATAAAGAAAAATCAAGAGCATATTTCTCTGTAGATATCGCTCTTCTTTATACCTGTGATCTGCGCGGCCGATTTAGAAGCGGCGCTTATACCCGATCCTTCGGAAATATATTTTTTTGCGATTTTAACCGCGTCATCCAAAGTAAAGGTTTTTTCCTCTTCTTCTTCTTTTCCTTTTATTATCAGCACATATTCGCCTTTTGGAGGATTTTCCGTGAAATATCGGAGCGCTTTTTCAAGATCGGTATTAAAAACCGATTCGTGAATTTTAGTAAGCTCTTTAACTACGGATATTTCGCGGTTTCCGAGAACACCTAAAAGATCTGAAAGGGTGGAAACAAGCTTATGGGGAGCCTCATAAAAAATAAGGGTTCTTTTTTCATCTTTTATCTCTTCGAGGTGTTTTTTTCTCGACGGCTTATTTACCGACAAAAAGCCCTCAAAGCAAAATCTTCCGCTAGGCATTCCGGAAACGCAGAGCGCCGTCGCGAAAGCGACGGGGCCGGGGACAGCTATCACTTCTATCCCGTTTTTATGAGCCTCGCGCACGATATCCTCGCCGGGATCGGAGATGGCGGGCATTCCGGCGTCGGTCACGAGCGCCATATTTTCGCCTTTCAGCATTCGGCTTATAAGATACGCGCCCTTTTCCTTTTTATTATGCTCATAATAAGAAAGAAGTTCCTTTTTTATTCCAAAATGATTTAAAAGTTTCAAAGTTACTCTTGTATCCTCGGCGGCTATAAAATCTACCGAATTTAAAATCCTTTGCGCCCTAGGCGATAAATCCTCTAAATTCCCTATAGGAGTGCCTACGCAATAAAGCTTACCGCTCATTTATAAAAATTCCTCCTTATATGGACCGTAAATTTCAAGCATTTCGGGGGATAGCTCGCCGTTTTTATAAACGAAAAGCGGAGGATCTATCCTCATTCCTGGTTTTGCGCATCTTGTGCCCGAAACCAGCACGAGCCACGGCTCCTCGCCTTGCTTTTTACATACTATGCGAAGCCTTTTAGGCTCTGTTTTATATTTGCTCATAAGGGTTATAAGTTCGCCGAGCCTCTCGGGGCGCTGGCAGACGCAGAGTTTGCCCGAGGTTTTTAAAAGCTTTGAAGAAACCCTTATTATATCTTCAAGCGAGCATTTTGTTTCGTGCCGTGCAGTTTCGGTTATAGGATCCGAATTTTTAATTCCTCCTGCAGCCGACTTATAAGGCGGATTGCAGACAACAAGATCGTGGCACCCGAAAGGAACCTTGCCTTTTAAGACATTTAGATCTGAATTAATGGGGATAAATCCGGGATAAGAAAAATCTTTGACTGATTTTTCAGCCGCCAAACAGGCTTCATAAGATATATCCACACCATATACCTTTATATCGGGATTATCCCTTAAAAGGAGCATTCCGATAATTCCGCAGCCTGTACCTAAATCGACTGCAGACTTAAAATTATAACGGCTAGCAAAATCGGCAAGAATCACCGCATCTGTCCCGAAAGTGTGATGCGGTGAAACATAGATATATTTATTTTTTCCTATCGGCAGCGCCTTTAAATTTTCGACCATTTTACACCCTGCGGAGTATCTTCAAGCACAATGCCCATATTTTTAAGCTGATCGCGGATTTCATCGGCGGTTTTAAAATCCTTATTTTTTCTTGCCTCTGTGCGCTTTTTGATAAGCTCCTCGATATCGGAATCAAGAATTTCGGATTTTCTGTTATAAACAAGGCCTAAAACATTTGTCAGTTCGTCAAAGCACTCTGCGCAGGCTTTAAGGGTATCCTGCTTTGCGCCCGAAGCGATAAGAGAGTTTATATCTCTTACTAAATTGAATATCGCAGCAAGAGCGTCGGCAGTGTTAAGATCATCGTCCATAGCGGCGATAAATTCCGCTTTTCTTTTTTTGGTGAAATCAGGCGCCTCGCCTCCGGGGAGGGCGGATTTAAGCGCAAAATCGATATTATCGCGGCAGGTATAAAGCCTTGCAAGCGCATTTTTACTCTGCTCGATTATATCCACAGAATAATTTATCGGTCCCCTGTAATGAGAAGATATCATAAGGTATCTTATAGGCTCATAGCCGAATTTTTCGGCAACATCGCGGACAGTGAAGAAATTATTCAAGGATTTTGACATCTTATGATTATCAACATTTATAAATCCGTTATGCATCCAATAGTGGGCGAATTCGCAGCCGTTAGCCGCCTCGCTCTGGGCAATTTCGTTTTCGTGGTGAGGGAAAATAAGGTCAAGACCGCCGCAGTGGATATCAATGGTTTCGCCGAGATATCTGCATGCCATAGCAGAGCATTCGATATGCCAGCCGGGTCTGCCCTTGCCCCAGGGCGACTCCCAATAAGGCTCGCCGGGTTTTGCGCCTTTCCAAAGACAGAAATCCATAGGATCTTCCTTTATTTCTCCCACGCTTATTCTCGCACCCGCCTCAAGATCTTCAAGCGGCTGATGAGAAAGCTTGCCGTAACCCGAAAAATTCTTTGCTCTATAGTAAACATCGCCGCCGGCGCAGTAGGCATAGCCTTTTTCAAAAAGCTTTGAAATAATATTTATGATATTATCGATATTTTCGGTGGCTCTCGGGTGAAAGTCCGCTTTTAAGACATTGAGCCCGTCGGAATCGATACGGAATTCCTTTATAAACTTCTCCGCAACCTGAGGAACGGTGACATTATCTTCGTTGGCTTTTTTTATAAGCTTATCGTCGATATCGGTAAAATTCTGAACAAAAGTAACCTTATATCCGCGCCACATAAGATATCTGCGCAGAACATCGAAAACGCACAGCGGTCTTGCGTTTCCTATATGAATATAGTTATACACTGTCGGACCGCAGGCGTAAATTTTAACTTCGCCTTCTTTAATAGGAACAAATTCGTCTTTATTCCTGGTCAGAGTATTGAAAATTTTCATTATTTCTCACCTTTTTTATTCATCTGCGCTTTAAGCGACTTTATTTCCGATTTAAGCGCCTTTATTTCCTGCTCGATAGGATCGGGAAGATGGATCTGATCGAGCGGTTTTCTTTCTATTTTCTTTCCGTTTTGTCTAACGACCTTTGCCGGCACTCCGACGACCGTGGAATTCTCGGGGACTTCTTTTAAAACCACCGCTCCTGCGGCAATTCTCGCATTATCTCCGACTTTTATCGGACCTAACACCTTTGCTCCCGCGCTTATCATAACATTATTGCCGATAGTGGGGTGCCTTTTGCCCTCGTCTTTCCCCGTTCCGCCTAAGGTTACACCCTGATAGATAAGCACATCGTCGCCTATCTCGGCGGTTTCTCCTATAACAATGCCCGTGCCGTGATCGATAACGAGCCTTTTGCCGATAGTGGCGCCGGGGTGAATCTCAATGCCCGTTTTCCTTGCGGCGCGCTGTGAAATAAGGCGTGCTCTGAAAAAATGGCCCTTTAAATATGCCTTATGCGCTCTGCGATAGGCTCTTATCGCTTTAAGGCCGGGATAAAGCAGATAAATTTCTATACTGCTTCTTGCCGCGGGATCGCGGTCCTTTATAGCCTGAATATCTTCTTTTAAAGTTTCAAACAAAATTTATCAGCTCCGAAATTTATTTGGAAGTATTGATAATACCCTTATTATCGATAAGATAGATAGCTCCCGAAAGTGTACAGAGAACGGCGGTTATCCAGAAAAGTACGATTATAACGATATCAAACGCATTTATTATACTCTCCCCTAAGCTCACAAATTCGCCTGTTGCATATAAGAAAAGCGCCAAAACTATGCTTATCATCTGACTTACTGTTTTAAGCTTTCCGAAAATATTCGCGGCTATAACCTTTCCTCCGCTCGTTACTGCAACAAGCCTGAAGCTTGAAACGAGAAATTCGCGGAAAAGCACCAAAAATGTGATCGCAGTAACCTGCATTAAAAACGCTTCTTTATCCGCAAACATACTGATAAAGCCTAAATATGCCGCGGTAGTGAGCATTTTATCCGCGAGCGGATCTAAAAATTTTCCGAAATCGGTAATAAGGTTTTTAGATCTTGCAAGCTTACCGTCTATCATATCCGTAAGCGACGCGGCGGCGAACAGGATAAGAGAAACAGTATAATGAAATTTAAAATCGATAAGCATAGTCGCCATAAAAACGGGGGTAGCTATAATTCTTGCAACTGTGAGTCTGTTAGGTATATTCATATCAGTTCTCCCAATAAATCATATTCAACAGTGTCATTAATCTTTACTTTAACAAAATCTCCGATTTTAAGCGGTCTGCCGGAGATAAAGAATACTTTGCCGTCTATATCCGGCGCGTCAGCCTCGGATCTGCCGAAATAGCACCTTATATAATCGTCGTACCCCTCTATAAGGACTTCGGCGGTTTTCCCTTGCTTTTCCTCGTTCTTTTCGCGGCTTATCCTAAGTTGGGTATCCATAATGCTTTCCATTCGGTCGACCTTTGTCTGCTCGTCTACCTGGTCGGGCATACCTGCGGCAACGGTGTTTTCCTCAGCGGAATATGTAAAGCAGCCGAGCCTGTCAAACCTTGTATCCTTTACAAACTCCGCAAGCTCTTCAAACTGCTCCTCGGTTTCTCCGGGGAATCCCGTTATAAGCGTAGTCCTCAAAGTTATATCGGGTATCTTTGTCCTTATTTTTTCTATAAGTTTTTTAATGGACTCTTTATCGCCCCTGCGGTTCATTTTCTTTAAAATCTCACCGTTTATATGCTGAATGGGCATATCGAGATAACTTAGCAGTTTTTTCTCGCTTGCCATAAGGTCCAAAAGATCGTCGGTTATTCTTTCGGGGTAGGTATAAAGAGTTCGTATCCAGTGGAGATTATCTATTTTAACAAGCTCCTTTAAAAGCTCGGTGAGCATAGGCTTGCCGTAGATATCCGTTCCGTAAGCCGTGGTATCCTGCGCTACGACTATCAGCTCTTTAACTCCGCCCTCCGCAAGCTTTTTAGCCTCGCTTACGCAGTCCTCTATCTTTCGGCTCCTCATTCTTCCCCTAATCATAGGAATAGCGCAGTAAGTACAGCAGTTATCACAGCCGTCGGCAATTTTAAGATAGGTAGAAAAAGGATAGCCGCCTAAAATTCTTCCGCCGTTTAAATCAAGATCGAATTTATCGCCGAAAGTGTTTTCCGCCTTATCTTCCACTGCGGATCTTACTATATTCGCGATATCCTTATTAGAGCCTATGCCTACGCACACGTCTACCTCGGGAATTTCTTCCGTTACATCGTTTTTATATCTTTCGGCTAAACAGCCTGTGACTATAAGCGCTTTGCATTTACCGCTTTTTTTATACTTTGCGGCCTCTAAAATATTTTCTATCGCTTCTTTTTTAGCCTCTTCGATAAATCCGCAGGTGTTTATTATTATCGCATCTGCCTCCGCCTCTTCGGGACAGATCTCAATGCCCTCGTCCGAAAGAGTTTTGAGCATCATTTCCGCGTCGACCTGGTTTTTCGGACAGCCGAGGCTGACCATACTTACTTTTATCATTAATAAAATTCCTCTTCTTGTGACATTTCGTCAGTAAATTTAGACAAAGCCGATTTAATATCCGAAAAAGAAAATCCTTTTCTTGCAAGCGCCGCTATTACCTTTTGCGTTTCTTTGCGGTTGTTTAATTCAAGATTTTTAAGGTACTTTTTTTCTATCAGCTTTTCTATAGCCGCTTCCTCATCAAATTCGACCTTTGAAATTGCCGATTTTACCGTTTCGCGGTCTAATTTTTTAGAAATAAGCTTTATATAGGTTTGATTTTTGGATATGCCGCTCTGCGCGCATTTTAAAGCGTACCGCTCGGCAAACCTATCGTCATTTATAAGATCTAAGCTTTTAAGTCTGTTAATAGCTTTTTTTGCGGTTTCTTCCTCAAAGCCCGCTCTTTTAAGCTTATCAAGCAGGCAGGCTTCAGATTGATCGGCATAATCTAAGAGCCAAAGCGCCCTTGATTTTGCCCTGTTATAATCGGAAAGGGCTTTAAGCTTTTGTGTATCTTCTTCCGATAATTCGTCGCCCTCGTGAATATGGCTTTCTTCTATTGCCGAAAGGTCGATCTCAAGGGTTTCGCCGCTGTCAAGACTTAACAGCGCAGAATGCTTTTTGCCCCTTTTTATTTTAACAATTTTCATCAATCGTCAACTGCTATATCGATATCTATTTTTCTCGGCTTTCTTTCAGGCTCGATGGTTTCGGGATCCACAGGCTCAATAGAAGCCTCTTCGGGATCTTCTTCCGGAGTATCAGAGAAAGCGGCATAATATTTAGCCATTATCTTATCTTCTATCTCTTTTGCAAGCTCGGCATTATCGCTTAAAAGCTGCTTAACATTATCTCTGCCCTGGCCGAGCCTATCCTCGCCGTAATAGAACCAGGCGCCGGATCTTCTCAATACCTCGAAATTGAGGCCCATATCCACAAGCTCACCCGTGTGGGAGATACCTGTGCCGTACATTATATCGAACTCCGCCTCTTTAAACGGGGGAGCGACCTTATTTTTAACCACTTTTGCCCTTGTGCGGGAGCCGATAAGCTCGCTGCCGTTTTTAATAGCCTCGATCTTTCTGACATCTATTCTCACGCTCGAATAAAATTTAAGCGCGCGGCCGCCGGTGGTGGTTTCGGGGTTGCCGTAAAGCACGCCGATCTTCTCGCGGAGCTGATTTATGAAAATTGCGCTGCACTTCGATTTAGAAAGCGCGCCTGTTATCTTCCTTAATGCCTGCGACATAAGTCTTGCAAGCTGACCCACGTGGGAATCTCCCATATCGCCCTCAAGCTCGGCTCTTGTAACGAGCGCCGCAACGGAGTCAATAACAATTATATCGATAGCGCCCGATCTGATGAGCGCCTCCGCTATTTCAAGCGCCTGCTCGCCCGAGCTTGGCTGTGAAACCAAAAGGTTATCTATATCAACGCCTAAATGCGAAGCATAAACAGGATCAAGCGCGTGCTCAACATCGATAAACGCGGCAGTGCCTCCCGCTTTTTGCGCCTCTGCAACGCAGTGGAGCGCAACGGTGGTTTTACCTGATGACTCGGGGCCGTAGATCTCAATAATTCTTCCCTTGGGAATTCCTCCGATACCGAGCGCGATATCAAGAGCGAGCGAGCCTGTGCGGATATGCTCGACATTCATAGCCTTATTTTCTCCGAGGCGCATAACCGAGCCTTTTCCGAACTGGCGCTCTATCTGCTCGACCGCAGTTGAAAGAGCTTTTTCTTTATCTTCGACAACTGATTTTTCATTATTCACCGGATTTTTTGCTTTAGCCATATGTGTTTTGCCTCCTGAATTGTTTTCCGATATTATATCTTTTCGGGTGTCCCGAAAACTACCCTGTCAAAACCGGAGCAGTCTTTTTTTGACCCGATATTTAAAAACCCGTTTTCCCTTAAAATGTTTTCTACGCTTTCTCTCTGATAAGCGCCGATCTCGAATACCAAAAGACCGTCTTCCTTTAAAGAGTTTCGGTAATTCCTCGCTATCGCTCTGTAAAAATTAAGACCGTCGTCACCGCCGAAAAGCGCGGTTTCGGGTTCGAATGTAACCTCGGGCTGGAGAACGGACATATCGGCCTTATCGATATAAGGAGGATTTGAAACAATGATATCATATTTATCGCCGCCGCAGTCGCCCTTTAAAACATCGCCTTTTACGATATTCACGCCGCTGTTTAATTTCTCGGCATTTTTCTTAAGATACCTTAGCGCCTCGTCATATTTTTCAAGGCAAAAAGTCTGCGCTTTTGTTTCAAGAGCAACGGTAATTCCTATACAGCCTGTGCCGGAGCAGAGGTCCAGCACCTTTTTATCCTTTTTTCCTTTTAATTTTTCTATGCAGAAATCGACAAGCGTTTCCGTGTCAAACCTCGGGATAAGAACTCCGGGGCCTACCGAAAAATCCCTGCCGAAAAACGACCACACCCCTGTTATATACTGGAGCGGATATCTTATTTTTCGCTGATTTATTATAGCGGTGAGCAAATTCTGCTGATAATCGGTAAGCTTTTGAGTATAATTCGAAAGAATTTGTGCGGAGGATAAATTCGTGACATATTTTATAATAATTTTAGCCTCGCTTACATAATCCTCCACGCCGAAAGACTTAAGCTTATTTTTTGTATCGTTATAGCTTTCAAATATCGTTTTGCTCATCTGATTGATCTCTTTTTTCAATTTCGCGGTCAATGCTTCTGTCCACATCGGGAACAGCCGGCTCGCAGGCTTTAAGCGCCTTTATCGCAACCTCGATCATAGAATCGTCGGGCTCCTTTGTGGTGAGCCTCTGAAGCCAAAGGCCGGGGGCGGAAACAATGCGGGTAAAGGCATTATCATATTTTCCGCAGGCTCTCAGCACCTCATAACCCGCACCGCAGATTATCGGTATCAAAAGCAGTTTTATAAGCACCCACAGCCATTTTATTTCATAAATTCCGAAACCGAAAAGACCGCAGATAAACTGCACAAGAATGGAAAATACCATACTCACGATTATCATAAGTATCAAAAACGAGGTTCCGCACCTGGGGTGAAAGCGGCTTTGGATTTTAACGTTTTCAACATTAAGCTCCAAACCTTTTTCATAGCAAAAAATAGTTTTATGCTCGGCTCCGTGATACCTGAACACTCTTTTTATATCTTTAGAAAGAGAAATTGCGGCAATATAGCTTACAAACACCGCAAGCTTTATAAGCTGCTCGATAAGCGCTCTTACGACCGCATTAAAACTTGCTCCGACCGCTTTTTCTATTCCGCCCTCGATGAGCCTCGGAAGATAAATAAAAAGCACCGCGGCAAGGATAACTCCCAAACCTGAGCCGACAGCTGTGATAACAGCCGTGAATTTATTTGACTCTGATTTATCGCTTTCATCATCCGTATCGGCAAATCCCGATTTATCAACGGATATATTCATCGCCTTATATCCCTCTTTCATAGATTCGATATAAGTAACTATTCCGCGGATAACGGGAAGAGAGAGGATTTTATATTTATCCTTGATACTCTCGGTTTTATACTTTTCGACTTCTATTTCACCGCTTTTGGTCCTAACGGCGATAGCCGTTTTTTCGGGGCTTTTCATCATTATACCCTCGATAAGCGCCTGACCGCCGATCGCAGTGTATTTATTCATTTTCTTCACTCTTTTCTGTTTCGGGGTCCGGAATTTGCTCTGATTCGGGCTCGTTTGCTATAAGCGGCAAAACGACCGTGACCGAAGTGCCTACGCCCTCGGTGCTTTCCAGAAAAAGAAGTCCCTTATGCTGTTTTATAATTTCATCAGCGACCGCAAGACCTATTCCGCTGCCTCTTACCTGCTTATTTGATTTAAAGAACTTTTCCTTTACATGGTCGATATCCTGCGCGGGAATTCCCACGCCTGTGTCCTTGACGGTTATTCTCACACAGCCGTCTTCAATTATCTGGGTTATAAGGACAAGACCGCCTTTTTCGGTGTATTTTACCGCATTATCGATAATATTGATAAATACCTGCTTTAATCTGTCCGAATCACCGTTCGCCACAGCCTCTTCGGCAGGGGGCATATAAGTAACCTCGATACCCTGCTTTTTGGCAAGCTCGGCGTACATATCGGCAGCTGATTTCAAAAGCTCCGAAACATTGACGGGAGCTATATTGTTAACGCTGAGTCTGCCCGACTGCATTCTGGAAAAATCAAGCAGTTCTTCCACCAGGTTCGAAAGCCTGTCCGCCTCGCTTAACACAACGTCAAGCCCTCTTTTTACAAGCTCCTCGTCTGTCCCGACGGACATTTTGGCTGTTTCGCCCCAGCCTCTGATAGCCGTGAGCGGAGTGCGCAGCTCGTGGGATACGGAGGATATAAAATCATTTTTGATAGTTTCCGCCTGGTCAAGCTCGCACGCCATATAATTTATGGTATCGCAAAGCTCGCCTATCTCGTCGTTCTTTTCAAGTTCTATTCTCGATTTGAAGTCGCCGCCGGCTATTTTTCTTGCTATGGTGCTGACATCTCTTATCGGGTGTACTATCGATTTAATAAAGAAAATTCCCGAAAGCGCGGATATACCTATCGCAACAAGACCGATAAGGGTTAAAAAAAGCGTGGTTTCGGTGATTTTTCTGTTCACCGCAGTAAGAGAAGATACCCACCTGTAAGCGCCGAGCTTTTCCCCGTTATGCCCGATAAGCGCACAGGTACCGGCAACTATTTTTTCGCCCGAGTCGGTTTTGGATTTTAAAACAAAGGTTTTCCCCGGATTTTTCATCGCCGCTTCAAACTCCGTTACAACGGAATTTTCGGGCGAAAATCCGGAAGTGGAAATTATGATGTTTCCGCTGCTGTCAATAACCTGGACTTCGATCTTATTCTTATAAGCAAAAGAATCGGAAATAGTGACAGCCGATTCCGCAAAGGACTCCTTGCTTGTGGAGGCAAGCGCCTCGAATTCATAGGAATAATCGGAGGCAAGCGAAACTACTCTTTCATTATAAACGGAGGAGAAAAACACGGAAAACGCCGAAACGGCAACTATTACCACTGCGGCGCTTATTGCGAACACCTCGGTAAACCAGCGCACGGCTATGCTTTTAAAGTGCAGCTCGAATTCCATTTTTCTCCTCCTTCCTTAATTTTTTATAAAATCAGACTATGCTGTTCCACTTATATCCCATACCCCATACGGTAACGAGGTATTTCGGCAGAGAGGGATTGTCCTCTATCTTCATTCGCAGTCTTCTTATATTTACATCGACGATTTTTTCTTCGCCGAAATAATTTTCTCCCCAAACTATCTTTAAAAGCTCTGTTCTTCCCACAGGCGTATCGGGGTGATTGAAAAAGTGCTCCAATATCTGAAATTCAACCTGTGTGATCTCGATATTTTTTCCGCTTTTCGTGAGCGTGTGTTTTCTCATATTAAGGGCGAATTCGCCGAGCCTTATCTCGTCGCTTGAAAGCTTGACCTGCTTTATCTGCTGGCTTACCCTGCGGTAAAGCGAATCCACTCTCGCAAGCAGTTCCGAGGGAGAAAACGGCTTTGTGACGTAATCGTCCGCTCCTATCATAAGGCCGCTTATTTTATCCATTTCCTGGGATTTTGCGGTGAGCATAATAATGCCTATGGTTTCGTTCTTTTCGCGTATTTTTTTACACACTGCAAATCCGTCGATACCCGGCATTATCACATCTAAAAGTGCGATATCAAAGCCCTCGGTATCATTATCGAAAATTTCAAGCGCCTCTTCGCCGCTGCCTGCCTGCACGACCGTATAGCCTGCTCTTGTGAGATTTATGGCTTCAAACTCGCGGATAGCTTCTTCATCTTCGGCAATAAGTATTCTTCTCATATAAGGCTCCTTAAAATTTTTTATCAGTCTGACAGCTTGAACATATTTTTTATCTGCTCTTCGTTAATACCCTGGTTTTCTGCCTCGGCACCTGTTTTATATAGATAGGTGTATCCTTTGCTTTGAGTTATTTTTATATATTCCTTATAAATCTTTTTATCATATTTTTCGCTTTTAACGGTTAAAAACTCGGTGATCATTCCGCCTATTTCATCGGTTTCGGGGTTAAAGGAATATATTATCCTTGATTTTGCGTCGTTATTTTTTTTAACGGCTATTTTACCCATAAGCTTATCCGGCAGCTCTATCGTGTAACCGTCCACCGAGTTGACGACGGTCGACCGCTTGACAGTCAGCGCCTCACCGTTATATGTACACCAATTTGTGTTATACATTATTTCTTTGCTTTCGATGTCCGCATTTTTAAGGGCGCTTGCGACGGGGATTTCTATCTGTCCGTCGCCGTTGATATCCTGAGAAAGGATAGAGGACTGCCTTAAAGTCACAGTGTTTTCCATACTTCCCGAATTATCAAGAAGACCGTTTACAAGCTCGCCTTTTTTATAGAAGATAACCTCCGTTACGGCTCCGATACCCTTGATCTCGTCTATATACACCGCGTTTTGCCCCGTTGAGAGGGTGGCAAGCTTAGGCTGAAGAGCGGTTTTTACTGACTTATCCATAACGCAGCCGCCTATTCTTATCACGGAGTTATCTTTAAAGCCGAAAAGCTTTGCATTGTTGTTCTGATCGGAAGCGGATAAAAGCTGAATGAAAATATCGTCCTTATTATCGCCGCTTAAGTCGCAGCATAAAAATGAAGTATAGGATTCGTCAAGCAAAAGCTTAAGTTCTCTGTTTTCATAGGAATAAACAGAAAGCCTTTTTTCGCCCGAGCCGAAAATTTCCCAGCCCACGGCTATTTCTTTTTTACCGTCGCCGTTTAAATCGCAGAATTCAACTTTTTCTATGCCGCCTGCCGTGACCGACGCTTCGCAAACGCTTTCCCATTCTTTTGAATTAAAAGCAATAAGGTTTATATGCATTTTCGTAAGCTCGTCCTCATCGGTGCTGTAAAAAGCGAGAGCCTCATTAAGCCCGTCGTTATTTATATCCTCAAGCACCACAGCCGACCTTTTTTCGCCCTCCGAGGGGTATTTAAGGGAATAGCCTTTAGGAGCGCTTTTTTCAAGTGCGGCTTTTATAGGAAGCATATCTCCCGAAAGCTGCGGAGGAGCGATAAGCTCTTCGGTATCGGCGGAAAAGAGCGCACAGGAGCAAAGATATAAGCAAATGCTGATACTAAGCAATAATACAAGCAATTTTTTTATCATTTTTCCGCCTCCCGTTCTTATAAACCTATTCATATTAATTATAGCATAACACATTATAAAAATAAAGAGATTTTTTAAATAAAAAAACTTAAAACCCTTTGAATTTTCACAGTGGCTGTTTAAGGCTCCGTACTGCAACGGAGCCTTAGGATAAGCCCAAAAATAAAAGCCCGAGTTTGTATTTACAAACTCGGGCTTTTGTTTGGTTTTATCACGGTAAGAAGTAGATATCGATATTTCTTCTTCCGAATGCGGAGCAGGCGGCGCGGGTAGCCATAAATAAGTCGACATTGTTAGGCTTTGAAACCGAAAATCCGCCGGTATCAGCCGCAACGGCATATCCGTAAACAAATCTTTTGTCGGAAGATACTATATACATTCTTGTTCCGTAAGGGATAACTTTCGGGTTTACCGCTATGTATCCCGGCTGAGGAGCAACGCCCGTTGCGCAGTTATGGCCTGTATAAGTATAAGCCGTAGCCTGAACGGTCTTCTTTGAAAGGTAATTTAAAGGAATTCCGTTAGCGTCAAGCTCGATAGGAGCGGCGGGCGAAAGTGTGGAGATACACGATACGCTGCTCGAAGTTGCCGCGGCTACGGCCTTCGTCGTCGTACCTATTACCTGGCGGCAGTTTACGGGGTTTGAAAGGGTAACGGTGGAATTTATTATTGTTTCTACTGTTACTCCGTTTACAACTTTTGCGGTGTAATTAACCTGCGAAAGTCCGTTTTTACCGCTTACAAGCGTTGTTTTAGCGCCCGAGCCCGCATTTTCTCCGATAACGGTTTCGGTCTTAAAAGGAATATCCTCTGTGTAACTGCCTGTGATATACTCTACCTTTGAATAGTCTATATAGCAGGTTTCTTCGATAACAGTCTGCAAAGATGGCTCGACTATATCGTCCTGTCCCGGAGTAATGCCTAAAGAAGAGAGTATTTCCTCGACTGTGGCTTTGGGAGTGTAAACCTCCGTGATATTCTGTCCGACTGTAACATATACAGGGAAAGTGTATTCTATTGACAGGTTCGTGATCTTGCCGCTTACTCTTTTTGCGATAAGATTATAGTTATCGGATTTTAAGTTTGCAAGCTTTAAAACGTCCTGCGCGTCGCCCGAAAGGGAACGGACAGTCAGCGTCTGCTCGCCGTCGAATATCCTGAAAGTCGTAACCGAGCTGTTCAGGAAAGACAGGCAGAGCACCGTTGCGGTGCAAAGCAATACCGCAAGCGGAATTCGGTGTCTTAAAAAGCAGCCCGTTTTTTTAAGGGCAAGCTTTATCAGTTTCTTCATATATATCTCCTTAAATTTCAGGGAAATTTCGAAATTTTGCCGTGATTTTTGACGGCAGAAACAATTATATTGACTTTTGTTTCATATGTCAAGGTAAAAAACCTATGGTATTTTGTGCAAATTGCACAAAGAAACAAGTTTGTTACAATAAGTTACAAGCTTGTAACCTTTTTGTATAAGGTCAAAATTGACATTCGCTGACATTTCTTTTGGTTATTTCGACGATTTCGCGGACCCCGGCATTTCGGCACCATATATAATATATGTAGTAGTCTGCCTAAAAATCTCCGCTAAATGTAGGTTTTTCAAAATTTTTTAAAAAACTCTTTACATTTATTTCTTTTTATGATATACTATCTGAGGTTAAAAAATTCCTTTAATGATCGGTACAGAGATGCCGGCAAGGTATTCATAGGTTTTCCCTGCGCTTTTTAGGGAAGATTGCGTTTGAATTTCTGCGCCGTGCATAAGCACGGTGCTTTTTTAATTCGGGAGGTTAATATAAAAATGTCCCAGTATAAAGCAACGATTATGGATGAGGAAGCCGTAAAGAGGGCAATAAAGAGAATTTCTCACGAGATCCTCGAAAAAAACGGCGGCTGTGATAATATATGTATAATCGGCGTTAAAAGAAGAGGCGTTCCGCTCGCGGGAATGATTGCCGCAAATATTGCCGATATTGAAAAAAAGCTTGTTCCCTGCGGGAACCTCGATATCACGTTTTACAGAGATGATTTAGTGCATACTTCCGCGGATCCCGTGCTTCACAGCTCGCAGATCCCGTTTGAGATAACAGGCAAAAGAGTAATAATCGTCGATGATGTGCTCTACACGGGAAGAACAGCCCGCGCCGCTATCGATGCGGTGATAAGCAGAGGCAGACCTGAGGCTATCCAGCTTGCGGTGCTTGTCGACAGGGGCCACAGGGAGCTGCCGATAAGAGGCGATTATGTCGGGAAAAACGTGCCCACCGCCAAAACGGAGAGAATTTCCGTTAAGCTTCCGCCTTTTGACGACGGAATATGCGTTGAGCTTTTTGATTGATATGGGGATTAAACCGGGCGTTATAAAAAGTCCGTTTTAATATATTAATTTGCAACAGCGTGTGCAAAATATGGAGGAAAGAATATGAAACTTATCTACAATGTTAAGGACAAACCCGGTTTCGGCAAGGTAATAGTTTTCGCTTTTCAGCAGCTTCTTGCCATTCTTGCGGCAACCATCGCGGTTCCGGCGATAGTAGGAAACGGAATGTCCCAGGCTGCGGCGCTTTTCGGAGCAGGTGTGGGAACTTTCGTTTATCTTCTGTTCACTAAATTCAGAAGCCCGGTGTTCTTAGGCTCTTCGTTCGCGTTTATTAACTCAATGCTTGCGGCATTTGCAGGCGGCGTTTCGATGCAGCTCGGATACGCAGGCCTTATAATCGGCGCTTTGCTTGCAGGTCTTGTTTATGTTGTAATCGCAATAATAGTTAAGATTGCGGGCGTAAAATGGATAAACAAGCTTATGCCGGCAGTAGTTATCGGCCCCACAGTTGCGATCATCGGTCTTTCGCTTGCAGGAAGCGCAATAGGCGATCTTACAAAGGGTAAGGTTATGGTCGACGGCGTTTCGGCAGCTAATCCGCTTATCTGCCTTGTCTGCGGACTTGTAACCCTCTTTACCGTAACGATCTGCTCGGTTTACGGCAAGAAAATGGTAAAACTCATTCCTTTCATCATAGGAATTCTCGCAGGATATGCTGCTGCGGCAATTTTCACGGTAATCGGAATTCAGACAGGTAATAAAGCTCTCCAGATAATCGATTTCTCGGTATTTAAAGAAATGAGCTTCTTTGCAGTTCCCGATTTCACATTCATTAAAGCGGCTCAGGGCCTTAAAGAAGTTTCTGCTCACTATATAGCAACAATTGCGGTTGCGTATGTTCCCGTAGCATTCGTTGTATTCGCAGAGCACATAGCCGACCACAAGAACCTTTCATCGGTTATCGAAAAGGATCTTCTTGAAGATCCCGGTCTTCACAGAACTCTCCTCGGCGACGGCGTAGGCTCTATGGCAGGCGCAGTATTCGGCGGCTGCCCTAACACTACATACGGTGAGTCTGTAGGCTGTGTCGCTATCACAGGCAACGCGTCGGTAATAACAATTCTTGCAACTGCTTTAATGGCAGTCGTAATCTCATTCTTCGGTCCTTTCGTAACATTCCTTTCCACTATTCCGAACTGCGTAATGGGCGGCGTTTGCGTAACGCTCTACGGATTTATCGCGGTATCCGGTCTTAAGATGATACAGGAAGTTGACCTTAACGATAACAAAAACCTCTTCGTTGTAGCAGTTATCCTTATCTGCGGTATCGGCGGACTTACGGTTTCGTTCGGAAAGATCACTATCACCTCTATCGCCTGCGCTCTTATCCTCGGAATACTCACAAATATGTTCCTCTCAAAAAAGAGCAAAAAGGAAAAGGATCAATAATTAAATTTTAAGCTTAGTGCTTTCTGAATCAGAATCCAAAGTTTAGACAAAATAAAATATCAAATTTTCAGTGAATGAGCCCGGTACAATACCGGACTCATTCTTTTTTGTTTTAAGAAAATATTTTCATTTAATTTGCAAAAGGATTTTTCCATATCAAAATTATTCGAAGTGGTTTTATTATATATAAAGTAAAAGCGAAATGAGCGGCATTGAGGCTACCGAAACCATGGTGCTTACAGCTACAATCTTTCCGGCATACGGCGAATCGCCGCCGTAAAGCTCGGCAAACATCGAAGTCATAGCCGCGGCAGGGGTGGAGCAGAGGATAAGAATAATTGATATAACTTCCTGTCCAATCACGCCGAAGAATAGGAACGGCCTCATAATGCACCACATTATAAACGGGAAAACAAAATGCCTTAAGGCCAAAAATCTGTAAAGATAGCGGTCTTTTAAAACTCCTCTTAAATCAATATCCGCAATTCTCGCTCCTATAACCATCATTGAAGCGGGAGCAACCATATTTTTAAGCACGGTCAAAATATTATAGAACATAGTAACCGCCGATTTAATCGCCGACTCCGAACTTGACACCATAATATCTTTAAGCTCCGTGCCGAGGCCTGAAAAATATATCGCCATTCCGATAAGAATGGAGATTATTGCCGGGTTTACTATTATCTTTTTTAAGGACATATATTTTTTATCGCCCGTGTAAAGAAGCCTGCCGAAAGAATAGGCAAATGCATTGAACCAAACGGTGTAAGCCGTGGCATAGATCACGAAATCATTTCCCAAAACATCTGCGATAACAGGAATTCCCATATATCCTGCATTTGAGAAAACGACTGCAAACTGCAACACCTTTCTTCTCTTTTCGGGAGCTTTTTTAAAAAGGCAAAGAGAAATAAGACTGAAGACAAGGTGAGTGATCAGCGCAAAAACAAAGGTATATATCACTCCCTTAAAGGTTTCTTTATTAAACTTAATTATAAATCCGTGAATAAAAAGCGCCGACTGCGCGACATATAATACAAGCACAGACAATGATTTTGCAAAATCGTCGCCTGCAAGCTTGAATTTTCTAAGCAGAAATCCCGGAATCATAAATAAAAACAAAGTTGCCACTGAAATAAAAAGAAGCGAAGTTTTAACCATATAATCCCCCTAAAAATGAAATTCTATCGCAAGGATTGCGATAGAATTTAAAATTGGCGTTCCCGAGAGGATTTGAACCTCCGACCTACCGCTTAGGAGAAGCCCCCGAGGGGCATTTTCGACTCCCTACAAATCCCCGAAAGTCCTTGATTTTACTGGCTTTTCCGAGGTTTTGCTGTCAATAAATTCTCGTCCAAAACCTGCTAATTTTTCGTGGTTTTTTGCCTTCCTTTTAGCAGGGTATTAGCAAATGCAAAGAAATATGGGAAACATCATTGAGTTAATCTGTAACCCATAAATCACAGGAAACGCATTTTAAGTTTAAGCATTCTTTTATGCAAATAAATAATCTGCGTTCAAATATTATAATGGTTTTTCGTCTTGATTTCAAGGTTTTTCAGGTATTACAAAAGGCAACCCTGACGGATTGCCTTTTTTGTATGATTAAATTGTTTTCGCTAAAGCCTTTAATAATGCTGCTGTATCCGGATTTGATAACAGTTTTGCGAGCAAGGCAGCGTTTTCGTCTGCACTGTTTTCAGCAGGCTTTTCTTCTTCAACTTCGCTCCCTTTTTGAACCTCTGCCATTGGGTCAAGGAGTTCAACCGAAGTTTCAAACTTGGGCATTGGAGCAGTTTTACCTTCTTCCGCATTTTTGAGACCTTTTGCGTTGTAGAACTGTTCCTCAAACTTCTGTGCGTTGTATCGTCTGTCCTCGTCTATGATATGGCTGTAAACATCGGCAACCATATCCATTCGGGCGTGTCCTGAGTCGCCTTGAACCGATTTCATATCGCCGCCGTTCCATTTCAGCTTGTAGGTTATACTTGCGTGACGGAAGCTGTGAAATACCACATCGGGTAAGTCGTTGTCCTGTATCAGCTTTTTCAAAGCACGGTTGATTACCTGACCTTCCATCGGTCTGCCTGACGAATGGCAGAATACCAAGTCATAATCCAAATACTCATCACCGAAAAGCTCTTTCATTTCGTCAATCTGCTTTTTTCTCTCTAACAGCATTTGAGCTACGGTTGACGGCAAGAAGATTTTTCTCACACTTGTTTTAGTTTTTGGCGTTTTCAAAACAAGGGAGGTATTTGTATTTGACAGAGTTCTCGGAAAGACACGGATAATGTCCTTATTATCAAGCACCTCCATTACATCTCTGTTTACTCGCTGAAGCTCTTTATCTACAAAAATGGAAGCGTTGTTTTCTTTCAGGCTTTCCTCCGATATATCAATGCAATCCCAAGTAAGACCGAGCATTTCACCCATACGGAGTGAACAGGCAAAGGATAAATTGATGGCTAATGCGAGAATATCATCATCGCACACTTCAAGAGCGTGCATAAGAGTTTCTGCTGTCCATATTTCTCGTTTCTGATGTTCCTCTTTCGGGAGCGTTGCATTGAGAACCGGGTTTCTTGTCATCAACTCCCATTTTACCGCCTGATTAAAGGCACTCCTTAAAAACTTATGGATTTCTCTTACGGTATGTACGGTCAGATACTCATTTTTAGGCTTTTTATTCTGTACCACTTTGGTCTTAACTTTCAGAAGGCTTTGATAGAATTTATCCATAAGTCTCGGAGTCAGTTCATCAAGTTTTACATCGCCGATAAGCGGAATGATGTAATTATACATAAGCCCTTTCTTTGAACGGTAGGTTGACATTGCCCAGTTATTTACTCCGTACACGGAGCAGTATTCTTCAAGCAAATCCGCAACTGTCGTAGCATTAGGAATGATGAATGTACCGCTTTGCTGTTCAAACTCAATTTGAGTTTTTCTCTTTTTAGCGTCTGCGTTTGTATCAAAGGTTTCCCATTTTTGATGTTGGTTTCCGTCATCATCTTTGTAGGTATAAACGACGGAATATCGGTTCTTTCTTTTTACAATAGAAGCCATAGTCGTTCCTCCTTATTCGTTATCCAGCCACTTGTCGAAGCTGGTCTTTATAATGCGGTATCCGGTTTCGAGCATTACTGCCTGAAAACAACCCTGTTTTATGAGCTTATAAACGGTCTGACGGGTAATACCCAAGATTGCCTGAACTTCCTCTACGGAATAGCTCTTTTTTGTGTATGTACCGCCGTTTAATTCACGAACTCTTTCTTCAATCGACATATCCCTCCACCTCCTCGATTTCTTTAACCTTTGTGTATTTGCTTTGCGAAGCGTACCACTTATCAAAGCTCTCTCTTTTTATTCTGCGTTTACCGTCAACCCATATACCGCAATTATATAATAATAAAGGACATAGAGGTAGTGTGCGATTGTCGCTTGACCACCCCTAAATGAACGAATTAACAGGGTAACAACCGCCTTGTCCATTAGCAAAAATTTTTTCCGTTTTTTTCTTCAATTAGCAGAGAGGGCATTTTCATTAGCAAAATAGCGAAAATCCTGCTAATTTTTATTAGCAAGCCGTCCACCTGAAAGGCGGACGACATTAGTCCTAATTTCCATTAGCTGACGGAGATTTTGCTAATGAAAATCTGTGACTTTTACGATTTTTCACTTTTTCCGTAAAAATGAAAAAACGCCGGAAACCCTTGATTTTACTGGGTTTTCCGGCGGAGTTTTTGGCGTTCCCGAGGTGATTCGAACACCCGACCTACCGCTTAGGAGGCGGTCGCTCTATCCAGCTGAGCTACGGAAACATCTTTAAAATCTATTCAATTTTAGTCTTAAACTTACTCAATGTCAATCGCCTTTGCCCGAAAGGCGGTCGTTATAACATATTCTTAGGAGGCGGTCGCTCTATCCAGCTGAGCTACGGAAACAAATCAAAAATCTGATTATAATTTTAACCTATATTATCTTTAAAGTCAACTATAACTTGTTTTTTGAGAAGAAATTTGATATAATATTTAAACAATAAAAAGGGGGCGGAATTTTGAAAAAATTTTTGATAAAGCTTAAAAATACTTTTTTAAGCCGAGAATTTCTTGAATTTTGCGCTCTGGGAATTGTAAATACTTTTAACGACAGTTTTTTTTCATCTTTAGCAAGCCTTTTTGTTCATAAAAATTTAGCCACAATTATAGGTTATGCCTGCGGACTTACTATCGCGTTCTTTTTAACCTGCAAGATAATTTTTAAGCACAAGCCCACCTTTAAGAGGTATTACAGATTTATACTTTCATATATCCCTAATTTTGTAATCTTTTATTTGGTGACTTTCCTTACTATAAACACGTTTAAATTAAGTCAGTTTTGGGGAACTGCTTTAGCCGCTATGGCGGGAGGCCCCGTAACATTCATCTTTATAAAAATATATGCTTTCGGTAAAAAGAAAGTAAAAGATTACGATGAGTGAAAATTATAATATAAGAAATATATCATTTGAAAAAAATTATGATGTTAAGAGGTGCCCGGATATTTACAATTATTATATTTTAAATTCTCCTTTTTTATAGTAGAAAAGAATAAGGAAATAAGAAACTGCGTGTAAAGCATTTTAAATGCTTTACACGCAGTTATTTTACTTATCTGCAAAAATAAGTTCAAATATTGCATCAATAAGAAGAGAATTTTCCTGATTTTTAATTTTCTCTAATTGTGGGATTGTGGTTAAATCACCGTCAATTAAAGCGAGCGATCTTTTATAAATCGACTCTTTTTCATCAAGTTTTATTTCTGCGGCATTTACAAGTTTGTATAAAGAAGGCTGAATGTTGTTTGCGGGAATTTTTCCGTCATTTTCAAAGCAGATCGTGATCTGATCTGCGGGAGAAATATTTTCTATTTTTACCGATGTCATATTTTTTTCTTCATCAAAGCTAAAATCTGCCGATGATCCGTTTATTGAAACCTTTTTTGGACACGACATAGCAAAAACATTGATTAAATAGTCTCGTTTTTCCGGAACAACGGAAGCGTCACCGATAAAGGGGTTAATGGTAAAGACTGCAATTTCTCCGTTTTTAAAATCAAACTTTGTGCGTGCAGTTTTAAGGTATTTTTCGATTTTTCCGTTATCCTCGTACATAGTGAATGAGCAGTCAGCTCCCGCATAAACATTGATTTCGAGTTTTTTCGGATTTTCAACGGCATTTTTAATTTCTTCATCTTGTGAAAGAGGAACGATTGAGCCTGCTTTGGCAAAAACCGGCATTTCATCAAAAGCGCGGTGCATAATTACTGCTTTACCGCCATTGTAAATTCTTCCTGTAAAGAAGTCGATCCATTTTCCTTCGGGAAGATAAGTATCTACTTTTCCGAGATGAATGCTTTTATCTGTCGGTGTAACAATGGGAGAAACCATAAGTTCGGATCCGAAATAATACTGATTTTCATAAGGGCAGATTCCCTTTTGATATGAATTCTTATATGTTGATCTGTACAACAGTTTATTATCCGGTTCCTCGTAATAAAGGGGCAAAATTAAAGGCAAACCTTCGGAATGAGCGCGTTCGTTCATAGTATAAAGATAAGGTACCAGCTTGTGCCTGAGTCTTAAGAACTTTCTCATCGAAAGTTCGGTTTCTTTTGTATAGGTCCAGGGCTCTTTTGAACCGAATGTGCATTGTGTAGCATGAAGTCTGTTAATAGGAGAAAAAACTCCGTATTGAACCCAGCGGCTTGTAAGATCGCCATCGCGGACACCATTCATATGGCCTCCGATATCATGGCTCCACCAGCCATATCCTACATTAGTTGCACAATTGGTAAAGTAAGGCTGATATGCAAGACTTTTCCAGGAAACGATGGTATCGCCGGAAAATCCGATCGGATAGCGATGAGAGCCAACCCCTGCATATCTTGAAAATGTTAAAGGTCGTTCGCCGCGGCGGGCAGAATCGATAAAATGATAATGATTAAGCATCCATAAAGTATCGTAGCCGTTTATATCATAACCGCCTTGCTGCCAGTCGATCCACCAAAAATCAACACCATCATCCTCCAATTCATTAATAACGATTTTAAAATAGTTATCAAGAAATTTTGATGATGTTACATCGAACTCTACAGGTTCTTTATTCTTTTTATCAACGCCCATGGCATCTGCCATTTTTTCATAGCAGTCTTCAAATCCGCGAATTCCGTCAGCAGGATGAAGATTGAGCGTTATTTTTAAACCCTTGTCATGAACATATTTTAAAAATCTTTTAGGATCCGGGAAGATTTTTTTGTCCCATGAGCAACCGGTCCACCTTACTGCCCAACCTGTTCCGTATTCTTTGGGGATATCAACCGTGCGATGCCAGTCCATATCTAAAACTCCTACAGAAAACGGATAGCCCTCTTTTTCAAATCTTTCTAAAAGTTCGCAGTAAGTTTCTTCTGTATATCTATAATATCTGCTCCACCAGTTGCCCAGCGCATATCTGGGAAGCAGCGGCGTTTCGCCGGATAAATGGTAAAAGTCTTTAAGGCATTGTTTATAATCGGTTTGATAATCAAAAAGATAAATATCTGTTCTTCCTTTTGAATTTACCGGAACAGTCCAGCCGCTTTCTTCAATAGCGACAGTCTGACTGTCATCAATCACGGCAAATCCGGTTCTGAAGTTCATCAAACTTTTTCCGAGATCGATTTTAAAGCTCTTGTCGCTGTCGTAGTCATGAGTATAAATGTCACCGTCAGCACAGTCTAAAGTTCTGTATGTTCCGTCAAGAGTTTCGAATTCTTCGCCGAATCGCCATTCGTTACCGGTTTTTCTTCCTGCGGAAGTGGTGACGCTTTTTTTGTTAACAAGCTCGACTCTTAAGCCATCGTGAGAAAAAGGTTTTCTATCATAAAAAACGTGCAAATGATCTGTTATGATTTCAAGATTACTTCCATCTTCGATAACTTCAAATTCGGGAACATCGAAATTTCTGCATACAGCGAGTTTTGTAGGCCTGTCCTCAAATATTCCGTCTTCGGAATATTCCATTCTTATCAAACGGGATGTTAAGACTGTAAATCTGAAATTTTCACCTTTTACTATTGCTTTTTCATTTGCTTTAGGATCAGTTTTGATTACGGATTTATCAAATATGGACATAAAATTTTCCTCCCTTTATTAAAAATTAAACATTTGGAGCGATATTAAACTTGAATTTTATTTCTTTTTCATTCAGGCGATATTTTTCCGGAAGTTGAGGTCCGGCAGAATTTGAACCTAAACCGCTGTTTTTATAGTCAATTCTTATATGAATTTTTCCATCTTTCTTCAGCTTGTCAATATGACCGGCATTAATAATATCCAAAGTTTTATATTCGGAAACATTGCATTCAAAATCGCTGTCGCCGGTGAATTTTAAATTCCCGATATTAAGTTCTTTACAGCCATAATGATTTCCGTGCTCCTGAGGTCTGATATAATTAACGTATTCATTTTCGGCAGTGCTTTCAAAATATCCCAGGGTTGCGCTTCTTTTCATATCACAATAGTTCTCATGAGGACCGTATCCAAAATATGAGAATTTATTTGAACAGGACGGTAAAGTGAATTCCATACCGAATCTCTGAAGCCAGGAAACAGTATCTCTGATTTTTCCGTTCAAAGAAAATTCGATTTCTCCGTCGCTTGCAACAAAACAAGTCATTTCATATCTGAAATAAGGCATTCTTGATACTCCGCATAAAGAGCCCTTAATTAAGATTTGTCCGTCTTTTAGTTCACACGAGTAAATTTTAGAAAATTGCGATTCCAAACTTTCACCGCCATAGAACCACTGGGTTTTTTCTTTTCTTTCGTTATCCGTATAAGCTCGCAATGAGGTAAGAACGGGAGCGCCGACGATTTGTTTGATACCGTTTATTTCAATATCCGAAAAGTTTCCAAGGTTTTTTGAAAAGGTGTATTTAAAGTTTTCCCCCGAAAATATTATTTCATTTTTGCTTTCACAACAATTTGCAGGGCTTTCACATTTTTTAGGTGTATTCTCTTTGAAATCGAGCAGATGCTGACTTACTGCATATTCATAACCGTCTTTTAAAAGTCTTACGGTCAAAAATGCGCCTAAATTTGCTTCGATTTCGGGAATTTCAATTTTTATTTCTGCTTTTTCGTGAGGTGCAACATCAACTTTGCAGATTTTTCTGTCAAGAATTTCTTTATCTGCTCCTATTTCCGTAACAAGCTCAAATTCGCTTAAATTTGTAAAGTCAAAGCGGTTTAAAACAGTCAAAACTCCGTTTTCAAACTTAGTTTTCAAAGGCTGAAAAGCTGTTTTAATTTCTAATGAGCCGGCTTTTAAAGAACGGTCGTAAAATACCATTCCGTCACAGCAGAAATTTCCGTCATTTGTGAGTTCTCCTTCAAAGTCGCCGCCGTAACAGGGAACTCCGTTTTTAAATGCAGTATGGTCTGCCCATTCCCATACGCAGCCCCCGATCAGTTTATCATGAGAATCTATAAGGTCGTCATAATCGCAGATTCCTCCGGGACCGTTGCCCATAGCGTGGGCATATTCGCAGAAGAATACCGGCATATTTATCTCTTCATTTTCTATAAATTCCCCGATAATTTCAATGCTCGGATACATCCAGGAAAAAACATCTGCTCTTCGTGCAATATCGTAATTTTTTTCCAGCTCTGCACGTCTGCTTGCATCTTCGCAGTGAACAAGCCTGCCGTCGTTTAGCGAGCGAAGATATTTTATCATTTTTTCGTGGTTTACTCCGTGGCCGCTTTCGTTACCCGTTGACCACATTATGATACAGCCGTAATTTTTATAATACTCCGCTGCTCTTTTCATTCTTTCGACAAATTCTTTTTCCCACTCGGGATTCATACAAAGCCAAACCGGATCTTCTACATTATATATACAAGGTCTGTATGGAACGCGATTCATTATTCCGTGAGTTTCAATATCGGTTTCAAGTATTACATAAAATCCAAGTTCTTCACATTTTTCTATGAAGTATGGCGTCGGCGGATAATGGGAGGTCCTGATACAGTTGATATTGAGCTTTTTCATAAGCTTAAGGTCACGAAGCAGAGATTCATTATCCTGAGCCCAGCCTTTATTGGGGTCTGTATCGTGGTGATTGACTCCGTGGAGCTTGACCTTTGTGCCGTTTATCAAAAGAGCAAAGGTATTGGATATTTCTATAGTTCTGAAAATCGTGTGAAGAATGATCTCTTCACCGTTCCTTTTCAAAACCACTTTATATCTGTAAGGCTTTTCGGCGTTCCAGAATATAGGATTTTCTATCTTAAATTCCGCCTTTTCGCCTTTTGCTGACGCCAAAAGCTTATCGATGTTATCAAAAAGCTCTATTTCGCAGTCTTTTTTTGCATGAACATAAACGGTATTGTCTTTTGTATAAACCTCGGGGTCCACAATATGATCGGTCGGCCTTAAAAGCAGATAGCAGTCCCTGAAAATTCCGTTGCATCTGAACTGATCCTGATCTTCAAGATAGCTGCCGCAGCACCATTTATAAACCTTTACTCTTATAGTATTTTTGCCCTTATTTATAAATTCTGAAATATCAAATTCCGCAGGCAGGTGGCTGCCTTGGGTAAAGCCGACATATCTGCCGTTTACATATATCTCGCCTAAGGAAGAAACGCCTTCTAAAACGAAATAGGTTTTTCCTATGATTTTTTCTATTTCAAAATCTTTTTCATAAACGGCGCAGGGATTGATATCGGGAACAAATGGGGGATCAAACGGGAAAGGATACCTCATATTGGAATAATTAGGATTTTCGACTCCCGTATTTTGCCAGCATGACGGAACTGTGGTCCTGCTCCAAAATTCGATGTTATTTGAATCCCTTTCGTCTTTAAAATATGCGAATCTCCAATCGCCGTTTAACAAAATGTATTGCGAAACACCGCCGGGTATGTAATAGCTTCTGGGGTCGAGTCTGTTCGCACTGGTTTTTGAAGGATCTTCATAAAAACGCATAATAAAATTCTCCTCTCGGTTTATACTGCCATTATAAACTCTTTTTTAAATGTTTTCAATACAAAAAAGAATTATTTTATGGACAATAATATCATTTTGTTGTATAATTTATGAGAAAAGAGAGGGATGTAAGTGTCGGTTTTTGTAAGTGCTTTTTATGGCGATGATAATGTTGAATCAAAAGAAGAATTTGCTGTAAACAACGCGGGATATATAAAGGTTTTTAATTTCGACAGTCAGACTATAAGGCCTGACGGCAGAAAAGACTATCAGTTATTATATATCAAATCGGGCAGCGGAGTTTTTGAAAACGACGAGGGTTCGTTTGAGCTTAAAAAGGGGCAGATGTTTTTATACAGGCCTTATGAAAAACAAATTTACCGCTATCCCCACGATAACGGCACAAAGGTTTTCTGGATTCATTTTTCAGGCTCAAAAGCAAAAGAGATACTTGATACCGCAGGAGTTTATAAAAGCGTGTATGATATGGGGGATTTTTCCGCTTTTGAAGAAACGGTACATTATATAATCAAAAATTTAAAGCTAAACGACCGATTATCTCAAATGCTCTGCGCTTCAAAGCTTATCACGCTTATCGGGGAAGCGGGCATAAAAAACTCGGGGCTTAAAGAAAAAAGCCCCGATAAAGAGATTGAAAAATTATTAAGTTATATTTCCGCTCATTACTATGAAAACATGAAGAATGAGGAATACGCGAAAAAATGCGGCTTATCTCTCTCGCATTTTATGCGGAGATTTAAAAAATGCACCGGCACCACGCCTGCGGCTTACAGAAATCTGACGCGGATAAAGACTGCTGAAAACCTTTTGGTTGAGAGCGGATACAATATTTCGCAGGTGGCTTACACCGTAGGGTTTTCGGACAGCCTGTATTTCAGCCGCGTATTTAAAAAGATAAACGGTATCTCGCCCGAAAATTTCAAAAAAAGGAACTCAATTCATCGCTGAGCTTTGAAACGGGCAGACCGACAACATTATAATAATCGCCGCTTATTTTCTCAACGAAAAGCGCGCCCTTATCCTGAATTCCGTAACTTCCCGCCTTATCGAGCGGATCGGAATTTTCGATATAATCTCTAATCTGCGAAACTGATAAGTTTTTGAATTTAACGGCGGTTTTAACGCTGAATGATTTTTTAATTTCCCCTTTTATCACCGCACAACCTGTTATCACGAAATGCTCTTTTCCCGAAAGGGAGAGGAGCATTTTTTCGGCTTCCCGCTTATCTTTCGGCTTGCCGAGAAGTTTTTTATCGAGAAATACTGCGGTGTCCGCTCCGATCACGGTATCTTCGGGGTGCAAGGCGGCTACCGCCTCCGCTTTTTTAAGCGCAAGGAATTCGGGAGCTTTTAAAATATCCAGATCATCGGGGATAATTTCCGGAATATTTTCCGATATACACGAAAAATCCTCGGTTATAAGCTTTAAAAGCTCTTTTCTTCTGGGGCTTAAAGAGGCTAAAATAATACCCATTATTTTATAGCCTTACTTTCTTTCTGAATAACATCGTGCGCTCCGCCCTCTACGATACTTGTTGCGCTGACCAATGTTAATTTTGCTTTTTTCTGCAGTTCTTCAATGCTTAAAGCTCCGCAGTTGCACATTGTGGATTTTACCTTGCTGAGCGTTACTTCGACATTATCCTTAAGCTTGCCGGCATACGGAACATAGGAATCAACGCCCTCTTCAAAAGAAAGCTTTTTATCGCCTCCGAGGTCATAGCGCTGCCAGTTTCTCGCGCGGTTGGAGCCCTCGCCCCAATATTCTTTATAATAGGTTCCGCCGATATTTACCTTATTTGTCGGGCTTTCGTCAAATCTTGCGAAATATCTTCCGAGCATAATAAAATCGGCGCCCATAGCCAAAGCCAAGGTGATATGGTGATCGTAAACTATTCCGCCGTCAGAGCAGACGGGGACATAAACACCTGTTTCCTTAAAATATTCATCTCTCGCTTTGCAGACTTCGATAAGCGCAGTCGCCTGGCCTCTGCCGATTCCCTTTGTTTCGCGGGTAATGCAGATAGAGCCTCCGCCTATGCCTACTTTAACGAAATCCGCGCCGCATTCGGCTAAGAATCTGAAGCCCTCCGCGTCTACCACATTTCCTGCTCCGACCTTTACGGTTTCGCCGTAAGTATCTCTTATCCATTTAATTGTGAATTTCTGCCAATCGGAAAAGCCCTCGGAGGAATCTATGCAAAGCACATCGGCTCCGGCGCTTACAAGTGCAGGTACGCGCTGCTCATAATCTCTTGTGTTTATTCCCGCTCCGACAACATATCTTTTAGAAGAGTCTAAAAGCTCGTTCGGGTTTTGCTTATGGGTATCGTAGTCTTTTCTGAAAACAAAGCAGCAAAGCCTGTTTTTATCGTCGATTATAGGAAGAGAATTAAGCTTATTATCCCAGATAATATCGTTTGCCTCTTTAAGCGAGGTGCCCTCGGGAGCTGTTATGAGCTTTGAAAAGGGAGTCATAAAATTTTTTACCTTTTCATCGCTTGACATTCGGCTCACCCTGTAGTCGCGGCTTGTAACTATGCCTAAAAGCTCGCCTTTTTCCGTTCCGTCGCTGGTTACCGCAACCGTGGAATGGCCAGTTTCTTCTTTAAGCTTTAAAATATCCGCGAGAGTGCTCTCGGGCGAGATATTAGAGTCACTTTTAACAAAACCTGCTTTATAGGATTTTGCGCGGCTAACCATTGCCGCCTCGTCTTCGATAGACTGCGAGCCGTAAATAAATGAAACTCCGCCCTCTGTTGCCAATGCGACGGCAAGCTTATCGCCTGAAACCGACTGCATTATAGCAGATACGAGCGGAATATTCATAACTATCGGGCATTTTTCACCCTTTTTGAATTTTACAAGCGGAGTTTTCAAAGATACATTCGCCGGAACACAGTCTTTTGAAGAGTAACCGGGAATGAGAAGATATTCGTTAAAAGTGTGGGATTGTTCGTTGATAAAAATAGCCATTTCAAAAACTCCTTTTAAATATTTTTATAATTCTACCAAAACGGCAAGAATATGTCAATAACAAAATTCGGCGCGGTGAAAAATCACACCGCACCGAATAAAATTATTTTGCGCTTTTCATTAAAAACCATAAAAGCGTTAAAATTTCGAGAACGCCTGCCACGGCGAAAATCAGGTTAAGCGACTGAATTCCGCCCGTGAAATAAGTGATAATAATATAAATGCAGGAAACGACCGACCATATAATCGCCGATACAGATAGAAATTTGCACAGCTTATTCCACCAAAGGCAGGAAAACACCGTGAAAACTATCGAGCTTATCGGGAAAGCATAAACGAAAAACTGCCAGCTCGGGAAATTGTGAAGGCTTAAGCTGAAAACAAAATAAAGAATAGTTGCGATAAACCAAACAAGACCTGCCGAAAGCGCGGTGATAATAATTTTATTGCGGTAAAGAATAGGTCTTTTTATTTTCTTTTCGCCGATCATATCGTCAACAGTTACACCGAAAAGATCGGCAATGCAGGCAATAATATAAAGATCGGGCAATCCCTCTCCTCTTTCCCACTTGGATACCGATTTATCGGAATAATTGAGTTTCGCGGCAAGCTCAAGCTGAGTAAGCCCGAGGTCGCGGCGGTAACAGGCAAGATTATGGGAAAAATTTTCCCGTATCTTCTCTTCGGTTATTTCCATAAAAGATCTCCGTTCGTTTCATTAAGATTGATGATAGCGCGCCCGAGACCGGCGGCATAGTTAAGCGTGTTCCTCGTGCCCCCGGATTTTCCGTCGTACCAGGTGAGAACATAGTCGCTCATTCGGACCATCAGCTCATTTCTACGCTGATAGCAGCGGTCAAAATAAACGTCAGACATTAAAATCGCATCGTCGGCATTGTCAAGCAGACGGTCATATCTCTGTTTCCATTCTCCTGTAAAGGTTTCAGACTGGCTTTTAAACGGCAATACAGCCGTGAGCTTTATAAGCGCCCTGTCCTTATAAGCATTTTTAAGCAACAGCACCGATTCTCCGCAGAGAATATCGAAGCCCATTGCCATTCCGCAGTAAAAATTAAAACAATTATCATTCGCAAGATCAAATAGAGTGGATAGAATGGAGTTTGACAATTTAGTGAATTCTTTATTGTTTTCTTTAAACGGGAAAGGGAACTTAAAAGGTCTATAGCCTGTGAAGCAACAGGAGGCAAACCCTTCGCTCATAATACACCTCTTGCAATAATAATTTTGCGACGATTTATTATTATTATAATAACATATAAATAAATTTATTTCAATGAATAAAATTTAAACTTTACGGTTGACTTTAAAAAGAATTTGATTTATTATAATTACATTATTGCGGCGGGAGCTGATTTTTATAGACGCTATAGATTTGAAACTGATAACTTTGCTTCAGAAAAACGCGAGAACTCCTTTAAAGGAGCTTGCAAAGCAGGTTTATTTATCCTCTCCGGCAACTGCCGCGAGAATAGATCGGTTGGAAAAAGACGGAATAATTTCTTCTTATGAGGCAAAGATCGACTTAAAAACCGTGGGACTGCCCATCACGGCTTTTATCAACCTTGATTTAGAGCCTGAGCAAAAGCCCTCTTTTTATCCTTTCATAAGAAAGCACCCGAATGTGATAGAATGCTCTTGTGTTACGGGCAGGTATTCACAGCTTATAAAGGTCGCTTTTGAAAGCACCGAGGCGCTTGACACATTTATCGGCGAGCTCAATGCTTTCGGCCATACCGAAACGCAGATAGCCTTTTCCACCCCTAAACCTCCGACGGGGATAGGGCTTGAAGAAATAGAAACCGCAAAGCTTGAAAAAGAAGAAGAGAATAAAAGCGGTAATGTTTGATCATATTTAAAACCCGGCTCTTTAAATTTAGAGCCGGGTTATTTTATTTTTTATAGTTCATTTTATCGCAAAGCGCGGTTATCTGATCCGCAAATTTAGCCATATCCTTATTTGCCATTTCATCAGATGATTTTGCGATAGATAAAAGCCTTTTTGCCGCGTCGAGCAGTCTTTGATAAACGGTGACGGATCTCGCTCTTCCGGGAGATACCGATTTTTCGATCCTTACTATTTTGCCTTTAGCCGTGCAGGTATCCGATATAAGATCAAATTCATCGCCGCTGTAGGGCGCCGTTGCCAAAACGCCTAAAGTTTTTGAGGCAAGCTCCGCAAAGCTGTCGCACACGGTATCGTTGCCGTGGTTTACAAAAATGTGTTTCGGCTTTTCGCTTAATTTTTCAAGCCAGGATAAAAGCATATCGCGGTCTGCGTGGCCGCTTATTCCGTGGAGAGTTTCGATTTTTGCATTGACTGTTATTTCCTCGCCGAAGAGCTTGACGCTCTTTTCGCCGTCGATAAGCTTTCTTCCTATCGTGCCCTCCGCCTGATATCCGACGAACAGAACAGTCGAATCGCTTCTCCAGAGATTGTGTTTTAAATGGTGCCTTATTCTTCCTGCCTCGCACATTCCGGAGGCTGAAAGGATCACTTTCGGTCTTTGATCAAAATTTATCATTTTTGAGTCGTCTGAAGTAACGGAAAGGTTAAGATTGGGGAATTTGATCGGATCTATGCCGCGGCTTAAGAGGTCAAGTGTTTCTTCGTCATAATAATCGGTAAGACCGCTTGAATAAATGCCGGTTGCTTCCACTGCGAGCGGACTGTCCACAAATACCGGGAAATCCGAGGGGGAAATCAGGTTTTGCTCTTTTATAATTCTTAAAAGGTATAAAAGCTCCTGCGTTCTTCCCACCGCAAAAGAGGGAATTACAACATTTCCGCCTCTTTTAAAGGTATCGTTTATCACATCGGCAAGAGCCGAAACATAATCGGGGCGCTCATCGTGGAGCCGATCGCCGTAGGTCGATTCGATTATAACATAATCGGCTTTATCGGGCGTTTGAGGATCGCGGATAAGAGGTCTGTCGATATTTCCGATATCTCCCGAAAAAAGCAGTGTGCGGGTGATTCCGTCTTCCGAAACAGTGAGATTTATCGAGGAAGAGCCTAAAAGGTGGCCCGCGTCGGTAAAGCAGGCGGTAACTCCGCTTATCACCTCAAAGCTTTCTTTATAAGAAACAGGGCAAAAGAGCTTTATTGCCGTTTCGGCGTCGTTTATTGTATAAACGGGGACATATTCCTGCGTTCCCGCTCTTTTTGCCTTTCTGTTGCGCCATTCGGCTTCAAATTCCTGAATATGCGCGGAATCTCTGAGCATTATTTCGCAGAGCTTATATGTTGCTTCAGTTGCGAAAATCCTGCCTTTAAAGCCTTTTGCCGCGAGGGCAGGGAGCATTCCCGAGTGATCGATGTGTGCGTGTGTTAAAAGCACAGTGTCGATCTCATTTGCGGAAAAAGGCAGTTCGCAGTTATCATAAATATCCTCGCCCTGCTCCATTCCGCAGTCGATAAGAATGTTTTTTCCGTTCACAGTAAGCAGAGAGCAGGAGCCCGTCACTTCGTGAGCGGCACCTAAAAAGGTGAGTTTCATAAATAGACCTCCTTAGAAAAATTCAATTGTAAATAACTATGCTTTTTTATTAAAAAGGATTTCTGGTATCTGTGCGATTATTATGGCTATAAATACAAGAGTGCAGCCGATAATTTGCAAAAGCGTCAGCGTCTGCCCTAATATTATCCAGCCTCCGAGCGCTCCGAAAACGCTCTCAAGGCTCATAGTAAGCGAGGCGACAGCCGGCTCGGCATATTTTTGACCTATTATTTGAAGAGTATAAGCCACTCCGCTCGACATTATTCCTAAAAACAATATCGGAATTATAGCTGCGATTATATTCTCGGGGTTAAACGGATCGGTTTCGAAGATAAGGGAAGTTATAAGAGATACTGCCGCGCAGACCGAAAACTGGATCATTGAAAGCCTTATTCCTCCGACTTCATTGCAGAATTTATCTACAGAAAGCACGTGCAGTGAAAAGCTGAGCGCACAGGCAAGCATCAGGATATCGCCGTTATTAAAGCCTCCGAGGCCTGCAGTGCAGAGCAAATATGCACCCAAAAGGGCAATAACGGTGGATACCCATATAATCGGTGAAACTTTTCTTTTGAAAAAGACAGAAAGAATAGGAACTATTACAACATATAAAGCCGTTAAGAAAGCTGCTCTTGCAGAGCCTCCGGGAAGACCGTGCTTTTCATAATATGTAAGCCCCATCTGCTGTAAATTAACTGATAACCAAAGCATTATTCCGCAGATTATTCCGCCCTTTGCGACAAGGGAATTAGGAGCGGTTTTTGAAACGAATATTTTTTCCCCTGATTTGATCTTTCTAAAGCACATAAGCAATAAAAGCATTATTGCTCCGATAAACGATCTTATTGCATTAAAAGCAAAAGGGGGTATCTTTGAAGCCGCGTCCGACTGAGCGACGAACGCAATTCCCCAGATAAACGCGGTGACAAGGAGAATAAGACCGCCCTTTAAATTATTTGTTTTCTTTTCCATTTTATAAAGTTTCCTTTTTCATTGTAAGAGATATTCTGTTTTTTTCTTTATCTACGGATAAAACGCGGACTTTGACCGACTGCCCTACCTTTAAAACATCGAGCGGGTGCCTGATGAATTTATCGGATATCTGCGAAATATGCACAAGTCCGTCTTCGTGAACGCCTATATCCACGAATGCTCCGAAATCTATGATATTGCGCACAGTTCCATTAAGTTCCATATTAGCCTTTAGATCGTCAAGTGTAAGAACATCCTGCCTTAACATAGGCTTTTCTATTTCGTCGCGCGGATCGCGCCACGGCTTTTCAAGCTCAGAGAGAATATCGCTTAGCGTGATTTTTCCCACGCCTAATTTTTCGGCGATATCATCTTCGCCCAAAGCCCTGATTTTTTCCGAAATATTTTTTATTTTTCGCTCTTTTATATCGTCTTTTTTAAATCCGCAGAGTTTTAGGATATTTTCCGCTGTTTTGTAGCTTTCGGGGTGCATGGCGGTTTGATCGAGCGGCTCGCTGCCGTCTTCTATCCTTAGAAATCCGGCGCACTGCTCATAGGCTTTAGAGCCTAATTTCGGCACTTTTTTAAGCTCTTTCCGTGAAGAAAATTTTCCGATTTCCTCGCGGAAAGAAACTATATTTGCGGCAACCGCGGAATTTATTCCTGCGATTTTTGAAAGCAGGGGAGCGGAGGCTGTGTTAAGATCGACTCCCACCGAGTTTACGCATTCTTCCACTACGCCGTCAAGCGCGGCGCTTAATTCTTTTTGCGGCATATCGTGCTGATACTGCCCCACGCCTATCGATTTAGGATCTATTTTAACAAGCTCGCTTAAGGGATCTTCAAGTCTTCTTGCTATAGATACTGCGCTTCTTAAAGAAACATCGTATTCCGGGAATTCCTCTGCTGCAAGCTTTGACGCGGAATAAACGCTCGCTCCGGCTTCGCTTACTATCGCATAGGAAATATCTCTTCTGTCAAGATTTTTTATAAGCTCCGCCGCGAAAGCCTCGGTTTCTCTGCCGGCAGTTCCGTTGCCGATAGCAAGAAGAGTAGCGCCGTGCTTAAGAATTAAGGATTTAAGGATTTTATTTGCCTCTTCGGTCTTATTGTGCGGAGGGGCAGGATAAATAACGGCGGTGTCCAGCACCTTGCCCGTTTCGTCTACCACCGCGACCTTACAGCCTGTTCTGTAACCCGGGTCAAGCCCTACAGTCACTCTTCCTTTTACGGGCGGCTGCATAAGAAGCTGCCTTAAATTCGCCTCAAAAACTTTCATTGCCGATTCGCTTGCCTTTAAGGTAAGCTCGTTTCTTATCTCTCTTTCAAGGCTAGGGAAAATAAGCCTTGAATAAGCGTCCGCCGCGCAATTTGAAAGAAAATCTTTATAAGGCGAATTTTCTTTTAAAATCACTTTTTCAATAATAAAAAGCGCCTGCTCCTTATCGAAGTCTATGCCGACCTTTAAAAATTCCTCTTTTTCTCCCCTGTTTATCGCTAAAATTCTATGCCCCGGGATTTTGGAAACAGGCTCGCGGTAATCTTCGTAAGAAGAGTAAACGCCCGAATCCTCTTTGGCTTTTTGCGAACACAAAAACGCGTTTTTAAAAGCGACGTATCTCAGCCTTTTTCTTATTTCGGCATTAAAGGAAATATTTTCGGCAATAATATCCGAGGCGCCTGAAAGCGCGTCTTCATTTGATAAAATGCCAAGTTCTTCATTTATGTATTTTTGCGCTTCTTTGTTTAAGTCCTCGCCGGGATATTTCTGATCATATATCAGATCGGCAAGGGGAGAAAGCCCTGATTCGCGCGCTTTATCAGCCCTTGTTTTTTTCTTCTTTTTAAAGGGAAGATAAATGTCCTCAAGCTCGCTTAAAGTTGATGCAGAGTCGATAATAAGAGTGAGCTCATCGGTAAGTTTCGAGCATTCGGCTGCGGCTTTTTTGATTTTCTCGCGCATTTCGTCAAGGTTTCTTAAATAAGAAAGGCGGTCCGCAAAAGAGCGGAGCACCTGATCGTTCATAGAGCCGGTCATTTCTTTTCTGTACCTTGCGATAAAAGGCACGGTATTCTTATCGTCAAGCAGAGTAACAATGTTATCCGCGGTTTTTTGAGATACTCCGAATTCCTCGGAAAGAGTTTTTAATATATCCATATATTCGCTCCGGGTAAATTTCTTAAATATATTGTATCATATCCTTTTATATTATTCAAATAATATTATTGATTTTTTTACCCGAAGATTGTATAATTTATTTATTGAAATTTTTGGAGGCAGTTATGCTTGAGCTAAAAAATATTTGCTATTCTGCTCAAAACGGTGATGACAGAAAAGAAATTCTGAAAAATATAAGTATTACTGTAAAAGACGGGTTTACCGCGGTGACGGGGCCTAACGGCGGAGGCAAATCCACTCTTGCGAAAATAATCGCGGGAATTATAAAGCCCGATTCCGGCTCCATTTTGCTTGACGGCGAGGATATAACCGATCTTTCAGTTACCGAAAGGGCAAAGAGGGGCATAAGCTTTGCTTTTCAGCAGCCCGTAAGGTTTAAAGGTATTACCGTGCACGACCTTATAAGGCTTGCTTCAAATAAGGATATCAGCATTTCCGATGCCTGCGATTATCTTTCACAGGTGGGTCTTTGCGCGCGCGATTATATCGATAGAGAAGTAAACGCGTCGCTTTCGGGAGGAGAACTTAAGAGAATAGAGATCGCAACAGTGCTTGCAAGGGAAACTAAAGTGTCTTTGTTTGACGAGCCTGAGGCGGGAATAGACCTTTGGAGCTTTTCTAACCTTATAAATGTTTTTGAAAAACTGCACGATACTCTCGGCGGCTCTATAATAATTATTTCTCACCAGGAAAGAATTTTAAATATTGCGGACGATGTAATAGTCATAGCGTCGGGCAAAGTCAAAGCGCAGGGAAACAAAGAGAGCATTTTGCCCGAACTTTTGGGCTCTACGGCTTCCGCCTGCAGCGTGCTTACAGATAATATGAAAGGAGCTAAATGATGATCAACAATACCGAAAAACAGCTTCTTAAAATAATCGCCGATATGGAGGGCGAGCCCGAGGGCGCCTTTAATATCAGGGCAAACGGTAAGCTTGCAGACAGAAAGACGACTGAAAATATCGATATCCGCACTAAAACGGACAAGCCGGGAATAGATATCATCATAAAACCCGGCACTGTGGGAGAAACGGTGCATATACCTGTAGTTATCGACGCGACAGGGCTTGACGATCTCGTTTACAACGATTTTATAATAGGCGAAAATTCCGATGTTACGATAGTTGCCGGCTGCGGAATTCACAACTGCGGCGATAAAAAATCCTCTCACGACGGCGTGCATACCTTTTTTGTGGGAAAAAATTCAAAGGTTAAATATATCGAGCGCCATTTCGGCGAGGGCGAGGGAAAAGGCACAAGGATAATGAACCCCACGACCGTCGTCAATTTAGGCGAAAATTCATATATGGAAATGGAAACAAGCCAGCTCGGCGGTATAGACGATACTTTGAGAGTGACAAGAGCGTCTGTCGGCGACGGTGGAACGCTTGTTATCCACGAAAAAATTCTGACCGAGAATTCGCAGAAAGCCGAAACCGATTTTTCCGTTGATTTAAACGGAAAGAATTCCAGCGCCAACGTTGTGTCAAGATCGGTCGCAAAAGAGAATTCCTCTCAGCTTTTTAGGTCTAATATAAACGGTAACAATCTCTGCTCGGGACACACCGAGTGCGACGCTATTATTATGGATAACGGCAGAGTTTCCGCAATTCCGCAGATAAGCGCCAATGATATCGACGCTTCCCTTATCCACGAGGCGGCGATAGGCAAGATCGCAGGCGAACAGCTTATTAAGCTTATGACTCTCGGTCTTACCGAAAAAGAGGCGGAAGAAGAAATAGTTAACGGATTTTTAAAATAACCGTTGATTATAATTTTTAAGTATGTTAAAATTAAGAGGTGAATAAAAATCTCCGATAAAAAAGGTTTAACTGCGGCTATTGTAAGCTACAATTCCGCTCCGCTCACCAAAAAAGCGTGCGAGAGTATCTTAAAAAACACTCTCGGCAGAGATCTTAGCCTTTATGTTTTTGATAACGGATCGGATGACGGCACTAAGGAAGCTTTAAAAGACGAAAATTTAAGTTTTGTCGAAATAGGCAAAAACATAGGCTTCGGAGCCGCGCATAATAAAATTTTTAATTATGAATTGGGAGAGTATCATTTTATAATCAATCCCGATATTGAAATTTCATCGGATGTTTTAAGCGGTATCGCCGATTTTATGGATGAAAACCCCGATATTGCGCTTTTAATGCCGAGGATACTTAATTTTGATAAAACAGAGCAGTATCTGCCTAAAAGAAAACCCACGGCAAGATATCTGTTTTTAGGCAGGCTTGCAGGCCTTTTTAAATCCTGCGCGCGGATCCGCGATGAGTATACGAGGAAAAACGATAAATTCGACAGTGTAACGGATATCGATTTTTGCTCCGGCTGCTTTATGTGCATAAGAGGCGAGGTATTTAAGGCTTTAGGCGGGTTTGACGAGCGGTTTTTTATGTACCTGGAAGACGCGGACCTTACTTTAAGAGCACAGTATTACGGCAGAACGGTTATTGCTCCGCAGTTTGAAGTCACCCATATGTGGGACAGGTCGAGCGCAAAAAAGCTTAAGTATTTTTTAATTCATCTTTCATCGGCATTTAAATTTTTATTCAAGCGAAAGTGAGTAATTTTTAATTATGAAGATTATGATAACCGGCTGTAACGGTCAGCTCGGAAATGAATTGCAGTCCATATTAAAATCATTAAAAAGCGAGATAGGCGATATTCCCGGCGAATATAAAAATGCCGAGGTTTCAGCTGTCGATGTGGATACTCTTGATATCACAGATTATCTATCGGTCAAAGAATTCGTTTTAAATGAAAACCCCGATATTATTTTTAACTGCGCCGCTATGACGAATGTCGACGGGTGCGAAACAATGCTTGAAACAGCTTATAAGGTAAATGCCGCGGGAGTCAGAAATCTCGCTATGGCGGCAAAGCTTGCAAATGCAAAATTCGTGCATATCTCAACCGATTATGTGTTTGCAGGAAACGGCAAAAAGCCTTATAAAGAATGGGATATGATAGATCCGCAGAGCGTTTACGGAGCTTCAAAGGCTTTAGGAGAAAAATACGCGCTCGCGTTTAACGATAAAACCTTTATCGTCAGAACCTCCTGGCTTTACGGATATATAGGAAAGAATTTTGTAAAGACAGTAAGACGGGTGTTAAGAGAAAAAGGATCGATTACGGTTGTAAACGATCAGAGGGGCAACCCCACCAATGCAAACGATTTAGCACACCATCTTCTTTTGCTCGGCGTTACCGAGGAATACGGAATTTATCACTGCACAGGCGAGGGCGAATGCTCCTGGTATGAGTTTGCAAGCGAGATAGCCAAACTTTCGGGATTTGAGGGTAAAGTCTTGCCCTGCACAAGCGAGGAATATAAAAGCCCCACGAAAAGGCCGGAATATTCGTCACTTGAAAATCTCGCGCTTAAATGCAGCGTAGGAAATTATATGCGCGACTGGAAAACCGCGCTTAATGAATATATAAGCAAAGTGGAGGACTGATTTTATGAAAACATATCTTGTTACAGGCGGCGCCGGATTTATCGGCTCTAACTTCGTTATGTATATGTTGGGAAAATATGACGATGTTAAGATTATAAATGTCGATAAGCTTACCTATGCGGGAAATCTCGAAAACTTAAAGAGTGTTGAAAACAACCCGAGATATACATTCGTTCAGGCTGATATCTGCGACAGAGAAGCGATAAGCAAAATTTTTGCGGAGAACGATATCGATTATGTTGTCAATTTCGCGGCGGAAAGCCATGTTGACCGCAGTATCACAAACCCCGAGATATTTGTTAAAACAAATGTCGAGGGCACTGTAAATATGCTTCAGTGCGCAAAGGTCGCCTGGACCGTCGGCGACGATAAGTATAAAGAGGGAGTTAAATATCTCCAGGTTTCTACAGACGAGGTTTACGGCTCTTTGGGCGAAACAGGCTACTTTATGGAAACCACTCCCCTCGATCCCCATTCGCCTTACTCCGCGTCAAAAGCTTCTGCGGACTTCTTTGTTAAAGCGTTCGGCGATACCTATAAATTCCCTGTAAATATCACCCGCTGCTCCAATAACTACGGTCCTTATCAGTTCCCCGAAAAGCTTATTCCGCTTATTATGAACAATACTTTGCAGCATAAGGATCTCCCGGTTTACGGCGACGGTATGCAGATAAGGGATTGGCTCTATGTGGAAGATCACTGCAAGGCTATTGATATGGTTTTGAGAAACGGAAGACTCGGCGAGGTCTACAATGTCGGCGGACACAACGAAAAACCGAATATATTTATAGTTAAGTCTATTATAGAATATATCAAGGAAAATGTTGACAGCGAGGTCGGCGAGCATATGATCAAGCACGTTACCGACCGCAAAGGCCACGACCGCAGATACGGTATTGATCCGCAGAAGATAAAAGACGAGCTCGGCTGGTATCCCGAAACCTGCTTTGAAGTAGGAATAAAGAAGACCTTAAAGTGGTATCTTGAAAATAAAGAATGGATACAGAATGTTGTAAACGGCGATTATCAGAAATATTATGATAAAATGTACAGCGCTAAAAAGGAGATCTGAGCTTTGGGTAAGTTTAATTTTATAAAAACTTCCATTGACGGCGTTTTAATCGTTGAGCCGACTGCTTTCGGCGACAGCCGCGGCTATTTTATGGAAACCTATCAGAAAGAGGATTTTATAAAGGGCGGTATCACCGTTGATTTTGTTCAGGATAATCAGTCGATGTCCACAAAAGGCGTTCTTCGCGGACTTCACTTTCAAAAGCAGTTCAGTCAGTCTAAGCTTGTGCGCTGCATAAAAGGCGAAGTCTTCGATGTCGCGGTGGATTTAAGAGAGGGATCGCCCACTTTCGGTAAATGGGAGGGCGTTATCCTCTCAGAGGAAAATAAAAGGCAGTTTTTTATCCCTAAAAACTTTGCCCACGGTTTCCTCGTGCTTTCCGATGTGGCGGAATTTGTTTATAAGGTCGATGATTTCTATCATCCGAACGATGAGGGCGGCCTTATGTGGAACGATCCCGATATCGGTGTAAGATGGCCTTTGGCTGACGGTATGGAAATAAAGCTTTCCGATAAAGATAAGCTTCACCCTGCATTTAAAGATTATAAAAAATAAAACAAATTGTTTTAAACCTCCTTTTCAGGTAATACTACCTTTAAAGGAGGTAATTTTATGCAAAATAAAACAATGTCACTTGTAAAAGGTTTGGGAATAGGTATGGCTGCCGGAGCGGCGGCTACATGCGTCGGTAAATTTGTTATGAAGGACCGCCACAATATCACAAAAGGCGCTTCCAAAGTAGCAAGAGCGGTAAGCGATCTTGCCGACGGCGTTTCAACAATGTTTAAAGGCTGATAAAACTCTTCGGCTCTCTCGAAGCCGGAAGGCAAGGATTGATGAAACAATAGGCTCCATCCGTTGATGGAGCCTATGTCTTTTGTACAATTTATCTTAGTGGTATTTTTACATAATAATATAATGAAATATTATATAATATAATTAAAAAGATACAGTAAATTTATCTGATTTTAAATTTTTGTTTTGTGGTCGAACTTTGTCGAAACACAATATATTGTGACAGCCGAATTCGCTATAGGTTATTTTAGATAAAAGTTTAACTTAAATTTGTAAATAATTAACAAACATTGTTTATTTAGCACAAAAAAATAAAAAAATTTCCGAAATTGTATTGCATTTTTTATTGATATTGATTATAATAGAATAGCACTAAAGGGATTACTGCACCCATTTTGCAGTATTTAAAATCAGATAAAAAAGTTGTAAGAAAGAAAAATTCAACTAATGTAAGAGAGGGTCGTTTTATGAAAAAATCGTTTTCAAAGCGCATCACCGCTGCGGTACTTACAGTGGTAATAGCCTTGAGCGCAGCCGTTGTTTCCGGTGCTTTCGCCGGAAATTGGTCAACTGCGCCTAAAGAAACAAGGCTTGTCACCGTTAATACCGATAAGGTGATCACCGAGGATTACGAGGGCGTCGGCAACAACCATTGGGTTGGCCCGTATTATTATAATATGAATGACGCGTATCAGCTCGTAAATGAAAAGAGGAACGCAACAATTGAGCCGTCATATATGCGTATGATGTTCTTGCCTCAGTGGGTGGTAAATCTTAATGATGACGCCGCAACGCAGGAAGCAAAATATCTCGCAGGCAATTTTTATTTTGAAAGCGTTGAGTTCCAGAACTTTATGCGTAAAGTTAAGATGTATCACGAGTCGGGAACCCGCGTTCAGATCAATATGGGCGGCCGTGTTACCACAAGAGGCGGAATGTCACAGTGGTTCGGAATTCAGAACGTTGAGTTATCCGAGGCAGGCACCCGTTCCGCTCCGAGAAATCTTGAAGCTTTCGGTAAACTCGGCGCCGCTATAATCAAGTATGCCGATAATCACGGCTGGGACAATATCAGAATGATGTCGTTCTATAACGAGGTTAACGGCGGAAACTTCGAGGCATTCTTCGATAAGAGAATTTATTATTCTCAGATGGTTAAGAAAATGCACGAGGCTTTGGCAGAGGAAGGCTACCGCGATCAGTCCGATGAGGATAACTATGTCCGCCTTTGCGGTGTTGACCTTTCGGGATACGTTACAGAAAATCCGATTGTAGGATTTATTTCTTACATAGCTGCTAACTGCCGAGTAACACAGGCTGATAAAGACGCCGACACGGCGAACGTAAAATATAAAAACCGTGAAGTCGGCTCGGCTGTTTATGATTATCTTGCAACCCACGAATATCAGGGGAAAAGAGCAAATTCTTACTTTAATCATTCTGCGGAAGAAAGCTATAAGGGAATTGAATCTCAAGGTATATATTCAATCACAAAGCAGCTTGCTGAATATGTTTCTGACGAATATAAATATCTTGGTACCGAAGAATATGTCAATTATAATAAAGAACGCATTTACATAAATGAATTCGGCGCCGGAGATATTGATGGTACAAACAGCAGAAATCATAATTATGAACTTAATGACACTGCACAGGTTATAGCGCATTCCAATGCGGGAGCTTCGGGAAGTGCTTATTGGTTCTATCTCGGCGAAATGATCCCCGATCCGATGAACGTTAACCAGACTGATACAAATATATGCGACGCCGCCGTTCCTTCCAAAGGAACTTACATGGTATCAAATAACTGGGCTACCAGAACGTTGCCTTATCGTTATGTGCCTGATCACAGCAAGGTTTACGATATAACTGTTGCAGGCTCGAACCTAACAGGGAATGATCCGTCTAAAACTGATATCATAGCTTCGGCTTATAAATCTACCTCCAAATCGGCTGCCGATAAGCAGGGATATACAGTTCTTATGAACATTGGCCCCTCCGAGGCTGACAGAGCTGTTGAAATAAAATTCACAGGCGCTGATAAGCCGGCAGCAGGAACGAAATTCCGCCGCCATGTATTTGTTTGCCAGGGCGATGTTAACGGTGACGGATATGCCGAAACCACAAACTATTACAGCGGTTACACCGATCTCGGCGGAAACACTTTAGGCGGACCTAATGCGATTTTAGCTCCTGCCGATCAGGTTCTTACCGTGAATGAAAACGGAACAATAAATGATACCGTCGGTTTCCCGTCTTCTATCGACCAGACTGACGCTGACGGAAACAACATTAAATCTAATCAGTATTTAGTTGTTTACACTTCTTTAGAAGAAGAAGTTCAGCTCGAAATGAGCACAACCAAAGAATGGGCTCAGGCTGAATTTTCTGACAGAAATACCGGAACTGTTGACAAAGACGGTAAATTTACTTCCGATAAAACAACAAAGCAGATAAGCGAGTATGAAACAATTGATTTCCCGGTACTTCCCGGCGAAACCGTTGATTTAAGCGTACTTAATATCTACGGACTTAACGCTCCCGATTCGACAGGCAAACAAACTGCTTCCGCTTCACAGAAGTCGAGTGTTACCTGGGAAATTGTCGGCAGAGCACCTTACGAGTGGAACAGAGAAACCGCATACACTTATACTGACACTGCAAATACCGGTGTTAATGCAACTTATGATCTTTCCGGCACCGCTTACCACGGTGCAGGTTATGGATTGACAGCTGATCTTAAAGGAACTTTAAGCTCAACTACAGGCTCTTCCGTTACATACACAGCTGACGCCAATGCAAAGGTCGGCGATACAATCGCGATCAAAATCAAATATGATGATGGCGAAAAGAGTGGTTATGCAATAGTAATCGTTTCGATCGGTTTTAAAGTTAATCTTAAATACAAAAATGACTCAAATGTTGAAAAAACGGTATCTAAGGTTTACAGAGCTATTCCTAACATTAACTTCTACCGGTCTTACTTACCCAAGAGTTTCGACGATCTCACAAGAGATATAAGAGTAGAAAATACCAATTATCGAAATTCTGCCAAAGAAAAAATTAAGGGCTGGAAGATCGAGGGCGGAACAGATACCGCTACTTATGATTATATCCCCGCAACAATAGAAACCAAAGCGGTTGAGTCAACAAATCCTGCAAATGCAGTTTGCACATTTGTTGCAGAGCAGTAAATTTAGAGAGGAGTAAAATGATATGAAAACAATTAAGAAAATATCCAAAAAACATATTTCTTTTATCCTTTCGGCTGCTTTGATCATTGGAATCTTATTCCCGATCACGAATTTGTTTACTAAGGCTTCCGATCCCTCTGAAGCGGACCTTGTAAGCACTTTAAAATCCGAATGGGTAAAAATGGATGATTATTATGCATCCGTTCTTTATGCTAACAGATACAGAAAATCTTCCGATAAAGCTGTTTTAAATACAACAGCGGTCGATAAAGCAACACTTACAGATGTTTTGCCGTCAGGCGCTAAGCTCGGAAATAGCATCAATACCGTTGCGATCGGCGAAGCTATCACCGATACCATCGATGATGAAAGATCAGATGTTATAATCGAAGCTTCAAATAAAGATGTTACCAACTATCTTTTCAGCGAGATGGATGATATCGTTTTCTGGTTTAAAGTCAATTCCGGAAATGCCGATTTCACTGTTGCTCCTGTAAACGGCAAATGGAAAACCGCAATGGTTTTAAGAGCCAAAAAAACATTCAATCTTTCAAATTACACGGCAGGCGAATGGAATAAATTCTCCTTTAAGGAAAATTACGGTGAAAACTGGAAATCTCTCCTTAAAGAAAATGATTCCGATACTACAACATTTGCCGATGCTATCGATGATTCCGGTAAAATTTTAAGAGTAGCCGTAAACTTCGGCAAAAATGCTTCAGCCGCGGAAACCACTGCCGATGTTACTTTCGGTTCTGTTTATTTCACTAAAAAAGCCGCTTTACCTGAGGGCTCCGATTCCTGGGACGGCACAAAGTGGATAAATTACATCAAGACCGTTGATTTCGAAAATACTTACGGAAATTACGACGGCGTTGTAAATGCCTATGCGCAGCTTAAGGGCCTTCTCCAGGGCGATCCGGCCTTTGCTCTTAAAGAGGCTTGGCAGAAAATGCATTCTGCAGATATGAGCTTCTGCTATAAAGCTTATAAGTATTATGATTCAGATAAGGCACTTCAGGCTCCATCTATCGTTAAAGTTAAAGACGAGAGTATGCCTGAAAACATTGATATCGGCGCAGGTTATTTAACCGCTCATATCACCGCTTTGAATACTATTGATTCAGGCACTATCACAGAGCCAAACAGAAAAAATCTCATTTTACTTGAAGACGGCGCTAAGAAGAGAAAAGCCAATGCTGATTCTATAGCGGATATTTCTTTCTGGTATAAAGCCACAGGCACAGAAAATAACGCAAAGTTAAAAGTCGGTATCATGAGAAGCGACGGTAGAACTTATGTTGTCGCTCAGGACGCTGATATCCCTGTAATTAACGACGGAAATTGGTATAAGGTTTCTTTGAACAGCCTTGATTCCGATTGGATCGCTGATTATGTTGCGGCAGGCGGAAATGCCGACGATGATATATTCAGAGTCTGCGTTGCTGTTACAAATACCGCTTCGGGCGATGTAAGTGTTACAAGCGCGAGAGCTTATAGCAAGCTTTCTCTTCCTGCCGGAAGCGAAACTTGGGAACCTGTTGATTGGATAAAGGCAGCTCTTAAACTTAATTTAAACGATTATTCAAATACATCAGAATTTGAAACAGAGCTTGCAAAGCTTGCAAATGAGTATGCTGCTGAAATTGCGGCTTATAATCTCAGAGAAGCCTGGAGCGAACTTCATATTTCTAACGAAAATCAAACGGTACCTTATCGTTATTTTACTAGTGTGGGAGATGCGCCCACATTCAGTAAAGATGATTATTCGACAAAATATCCTAATTTGTTCTTTAAGAACTTAGAGGGATATGTAGCAGGTCCTGAAGGCGTTGACCTCGGAAACGGATATAACAAATTAGATATCACTGCTGCTTCAAATGATTTTGTTCACAATACTTTCCTCGCTGAATTTTTAAGCGTTAACGGTAATCCCAGCAAATCAATAATTGCCGGTGAATTAAAAGACGTATATTTTTGGTATAAAGCAGACGGTACCGATACAGGTGCAACTTTCAAGTTCAGAATAAACGTCGGAACAAACAGAAATTTTGAAATACCTGCAACTGTAGATATTATTGCCGACGGTGAATGGCATAAGGTTTCATTCTATGAAATAATGGGCGATAATTGGGAGAATAGCGCTAATTGCGGCGGAACTCCGCTTTCTTCCTGCACAAGTGCGGATTCGAAAGATAAGATATTTAGATTTATTGCAAGTGTAAATAACACTGCAACCGGCTCCGTAACTATGGGTTCCGTTCATTACCGCACAAGATATGTTCTTTCTGATGAACAGCAGAAAGCGAAACCTGCCGATCTCGCACTTATGGCGAAGAAATTTGACAGAACGTCCGTTGTCGGAGGCAATATTGAAGCTTTCGAAGATGCTTTAGCTGTTCTTTTGGAACACATTAAAGGCGAACTTGCCATAGTTAATATTAAAGACGCCTGGAAAGAACCTTTCAAGATTACTAAAACTGGCAAAACAATGCGCCCGGTAAGATATTGGGACAGTAACGGAACGGTTGCTGCCGCGGGTGTGAACAATTATCCCGATTATAAGGATGTTGCAAGTACAGGACTTGACGGCATATCTAAAGATGAGCTTGGTGACAAAGTAAACACACTCAAAATAACTGCTGCAACTTCAGATAATAAGTATTTTGAGAAAAATACTATGATGCTTGAAGACGGTAACATGAGTGTAAATTACAGCAATAAGCTTTACGATATTACAGTTTGGTATAAAGCAAAAAACGCAGCGTCTAATACCGAGTTTGCAGTTAAACTTATCTCGCAAAAGGGCGGAACAAACAAAGAATATCCTACATTCAAGCCGATAACAGACGGAGCTTGGCATAAATTAAGCCTGAGAGAAGTTTACGGTGAAAAATGGTCTGAAGATCTTGGAACAGATGCAGCTCCTGTTTTATACAGAATGTATGTAAGTATACGTAATACGACAGGGGAATTTACTTTCAGTACGGCAAAAATAATAAAGAAGGAAGTAATTCCGTCTTATCCGGCTGACACTGATTCCTGGAACATAGCGGACTGGGCTCACGAAGCAGGCAAAGTTAATCTTTCCGGCTTTGAAAACGCCGATAACTTTAAAGAATGCTTAAGAATTCTCTGCGAGCTTCGCGATCAGAACAATATCTCGCGCAGCAGCTCCAGAAAAGATTATTCCACAGCATCTGATTTTGCTACTGATTTTAATACCGTTAAATACGAGGATAATATTCTTAAAAAGGCAACTCTCACCACCTCGCATTTTGACGGAACATCTTACGATGATAACTTTAAGGTTACCGAATCACAGACAGCACTTTTAACAGACGCTATCCTTGATACCGACGTTGAGATGCCGAATGCAAATTACGGTATCGGTGCTCATACCGATTTCATCTATAAGTTTAACGGCGACGCTGTGATAAATGATATCGTTCTTGTTCATTCTCAGAACGAAACGCTCAGAAACGCTAAGATATCTGTTTATGCTTCGAATAGCATAGTTGATCTATCTTCACCTGCAAGCCTTATTGCTAATATCGATAACTCTGAGGGCAAACAGGTAAACACTCTTAATTTTGACGGATTTCCTACCGTTGACTGCAATTATATTATGATAAGAGTTGAAATCCCTGCAAAGGATATGCAGGCATTTGATTCTATAATAAGATTTGCGGAATTAGGTGTTTACGGCGAAGTTACAGCATATACTGTAAAGAGCGGTAACTATGAAGGTGTTGATTTAAATAATATCGGCACCAACATCCTTACCGGAAACACAAAAATAAAAATTCAGTCGGGAACATCTCCGAAGCAGGACTGGTCGCTTGCGATGTCTTCCTATAAGGTATCCACTTTAACCGATAACGATCCTTCTACACGCTGCGGATTCTACGGAACTACGACTATTTCTGTTCCTACACAGGAAGAAAATAACTGCAATATGTATATTTCTTTCGACCTCGGAAAAACATATACGATTGACAAAGTATTTATAAACGGTTGTTCTAATATTTTCGGCGGAACACAGGGCGCTTATGAGTTCTATGCTTCAACAGAGGTAAACAACCTCACTACCCGCGACCATAAGGTATTCTCTTATGATAATACCGCAACAGGTGATAACACCGGAGATACAACTCAGGTATTTTCACTTGCCGGAGGCGGAGTTATTGCAAGGCATATCGCTTTCCGCTTTACAAAGCCTCTTTCAAATCCCGAACTTTTCGCTAAAAAGCACGCAAATTCCGGTTATGCGTTAAGACTTGCAGATCTCGGTGTTTGCGGAACTGTTTATAATAAGCCGTTAAAGCTTGTAAACCTTTTAGCACACGTTCCGATGACTCTCTACAGAGGTCTTAACACCTCTTCGCCTGTCGGCGAGAGCGAATACAGCGGTGCAACTCATATGCTCGCTTCCGATGATAATTTCACAACTGTTGCTCCTGTAACCAGAAAAGGAAAAGCTCTTAACTATGTTTATGACTTATCTGCAGACCAGAAGCTTACACAGTTGAAAATAACCACACAGACCGCTAATATCAAGCATATCAAGATTTATGCGTCTGATGCAAATGAAACCATCTGGCATTCGGATAAACTCGTTTATGAATATAACGGGGCTGCAACAGATGTTATAAGCAAGTATTATGATTCTGCTCCGCTTGCGGCAAGATTCTTAAGATTTGAAATTCTTGATACTGTAAACGATACCTTTGATCCTCTTGAAATTCAGGCTATAGGTTGGAATACTCAGGAATTCAGCTATATGAACTTTATGCAGGAAAATCAGGGTGCCGCTTATCTTATGACTGAACAGAACGGTCAGCGCTCTATTGCGCTTACTACGATGAACAAGTTTGCTCCTTCCTGGACCACGCTTGACAATATGTACGCATTCAGCAAAGCTTTTGACTATGATTTTGAGTCTGTTGCGGATATCTACGGCGGAAGCGTAAGCCAGGGACAGTCGCTTAACTTCCTGTTCGATCTTGAAACAACAAAATCTATCGACCAGATCATTTACAGAGCAGGCTCTTATGCAGACTACTGGCCGACTGACATTAAGTTCTATATGGGAACCGATGACGCAGATTTATTTAAAGCTAATGCCGTTCCGATCAAAACAGTCAGCAAAACTGACGTTGAAAACGGAATATATGAATACACATTCGTACCGAAAGCGGCACAGTTTATCAGAATCGAAATAGAAGAGGCTGCCTGCCCGTATTATGATCCTGATAAGATAGGCCTTGTTATTGCGGAAATGATCGTAAACGGTCTTGAGCAGGTAGGCCGTGTTGATGAAAACGGTTATGCAAAAGTGTTTGAAGACACAGCCAGCAAGATTCAGGTGGGCATTGTTGCAAGAAATGAAAACGACGCTTATTCAGGTGTTTCGGGTATCGAAACGATCAAACGCGCTCCCGATACCGGCGATCTTTTAGATGCTAAAGAAAAGGGATATAAGATACTTACCGATATTTATGAAATATATCTGCTTGATAATGACGGAAATATCATAACCGATATTGACGGAAGATCAATAGATATTAAGATACCCACAAATATTTTTGATGGTAAAATATCTGACGAGTACTTTGTGGCTCAAATTATCGGCGGATCATTAAGAATTATTGAATGTGATATTGTTGACGGATATTATGTTATAAGACTCGACAGTATCGACGATCTTTTATTTACACTCGTTATGTTTACGGAGTATCCCGATGAAGATTCTGATACTCCCGATGATGAAGATTATGAAGAATTTGACGATGAGGAAGACTCCGAAGAGCCGGATGACGACGGTAACGGTTCAAGCCGCAGAGTTAAAAAGATCATAGTCAGAAGAGGCAGTTCCGACTTTGAATATTGGTGGATATTCATTGTCGTTGGTGCAGTTGTAGTCGCAGCAGCTGGTGGCGCTTGTTACTACTTCTTTATATTCAAAAAACGCAAAAAAGGAGAAGAATAAGAAATGAAAAGAATACTTTCATGTTTGTTAGTACTTCTGATGGTTGTTTTTCCGCTTTCCGCCTGCAAGAAAAAGAGTAAAGATGAAATTTACTCCACTTACGAGATAATCGAAGGTGAAGACGGCGACTCTACTGCCAGCGGAGACAAGACAACTTCCGGAAGCAAGTCCACAAAAGGTGACAAAAAGCACGTTAAGAACAGTGAAGAGCTGCTTAAGACGAAGCTTGACCTCGGCGGAAAAACCTTTACTATGGCAATAACCGATGAAGGACAGTATCATACTACTTCTTTCAACGCTATGATCAAGGCTTTCCAGAGCAAGTATAATTGCAAAATCTCTACTAAAAAGCTTGAATTCAATGCTTTCAATGAGCAGGTTCAGAAGAAAATGTCAACCGGTACAAACTATGACATTATCTATCTTCACGGATCAATGTTCCCGAGCGCCAATATTATGGGCAACCTTGCAAAACTTGACACAGCTATGACTATGGTTGATACTTCGGCGATCGATAAGAATAAGACCGCACAGTTCAACTATAACGGAACAACCTACGGCGCAGTTCCGCCTAACGGCTGCTTCCCCTGGATCTTCTATTACAATAAGGTTCTCTTCAATGAAAACTTTGAAAATGAAGATCCCCGCACACTTTACAACAACGGCCAGTGGACCTGGGATAAAGTATTTGAAATGGGTAACAAAGTTACTAACGTTAACGAAAAAGTTTACTTCCTCTCAAGCTACTATGTTCAGACCCAGATGTACGGTACACCTACCCTCGGCTGGGCTAACGGCAAACCTGTTGTAAACGTTAAGGCAGAGGGCACAAAGAAAGCTCTCACACTCTTACAGGCTATTTATAACGGCAGAGCCGGCTTCGGCAACGGTAAACCGATCGGTGAAAAAGATAACACCGGTTCCGATCATACCAAGTCGTTTATGGAAGGCAGAAACTATATGTACTGCGAAGAGTCTTCCAAGTACACAGATCTTCTTCCGAAAGCTAAAAAGTCTGTAGCATTCAACAAAAAGGGCAGTAACCTCGCAATTGTTCCTGTTCCGCTGCCGGCAGAAAATACTGCCAAGGCTTATCCGACCGGTTGGTACACCGCCATCTGCGCCGGTGAAGGCACCGATCCGCGTGTAGCTCTTACCTGGGCAAACTTCGTTTCATCTTATAAAAACGATGTTGTAAACAAGAATGAGTTTAATGCTGAAGATAAGGCTCTTATCAATAAGCTTTTAGCAGGCAACACTCTTCCGAACCGTCAGGGCGCTTATGTTTCCAAGGGCGGCGTTAGATCGCTGAGCCTCCACGAATCTATGGTTAATGAAGCTCGTAACGGCGGAGATATCGCTCAGATCGTTGATAAGTATTATCCGCAGTATATTGCTACGCTTGACGATACTGTCGGCAAGGGCAACTATACTATCGGCTCCTGATAATTTTTCCGATTCTATTGCGGCACCAGACGCATAGAATCAGCTAAAAAGGGATATAAGAGTCGGGGGATACCCCCCGGCTTATATCCCTTTTGTTTTTTAAAGGCTCAAAAAATAAAATAGGAATAATGATTTCCTTTAACAAAAAAACGGTGAATTTTATGAATAAAAGAACGATATGCAATAATATCAACTTCTTAAGGGGAGAAAATAATAAGCACGATATAGAATATATGCTTACTCCTGTTCGCGAGCAGCTTAAGCTTATTAAAAAATATAAGCTGCCAACCACTTTCCTTTTACAGTACGACGCGCTGATCGATCCGAGATTTATCGATCTTTTAAATTCCGAAAAAGAGGATTATATCGAGTTCGGCGCCTGGTTTGAAACACCGAAACAGCTCATCGTTGCCGCCGGAATCGAATGGAGAGGCAGAGAGGGCTACACCTGGGATTGGTATAACGATGTCGGATTTCTTATCGGTTATACCCCCGAAGAAAGAATTAAAATTATAGATACTTACTTTGAAAAATTCAGAGAAATTTTCGGCTATTATCCGGAAACTGCCGGAAGCTGGCATATAGACGCAGTTTCTCTTAAACATATGGCTGATAAATATAATATCGCCGCCGCCTGTGAATGCCGCGAGCAGGTAGGAACAGACGGATATACAATGTGGGGCGGATATGAGGGCGCTTATTATCCGAGCGTTTATAATATGTACGCACCTGCTTCAAGCAAAGAAAATCAGATAAATGTTCCGATGTTCAGAATGCTCGGAATCGACCTTACTTATAACTACGATCATCCCTATTTATCAAAATATATGGGTTTCCCGAAATGGATGACGCAGCAAAACACAATGGAGCCTGTTTCCAAGCATTACGGCGGAAACCGCGAATGGGTGGAATGGTTCTTAAAAACTCAGCAGAATTCGCTTTATGCACCTTTCTCCTATGTTCAGGTAGGGCAGGAAAACGGTTTCGGCTGGGAAAATATGGGCGAAGGCCTCGCAATGCAGCTTGAACTTATAAGCGAATTGTGGAAACAAGGCAAGCTTGACGCTGAAAAGCTTTCCGATTCGGGAAAATGGTTTAAAGAAAACTTTAAATCCACTCCTTCGGTCTGCGCTCTTGCCGAGACCGACTGGATGGACGCCGGAAGAAAATCCTATTGGCATTATTCAAAGAATTACAGAGCAAACCTCTATATTCAGGGTGTGTATGCCTGGATCAGAGATATCTATTTATTTGAAGAAACCTATAAAGAGCATCATTTAACCGCTCCCTGCAGATCGAGATCGACAATTTTTGATAATCTCCCTGTTTGCGACGGTTATCTTTGGAGCGATGAATTCGTAAGAGCGGGAATTTATCCCGTTAAAGAATTAAAAGGCTCTTTTAAGCCCGTTGAAATTTCCGCAGTTCAGGCAATAAACACCGAAAAGGGTCTTGAGATCCATATGAATTCGGAATTCGGCGATATCGAAGTAGATTTCTTTGATTTCGTATCGCTCAAGGCTTCAAAAGAATTAAAATGGCTTTTCAGATTCTCAATGCCTAAAAACGGAGATCTCGTTTCAGTTAACGGCGACGGAATCGACGCGTGGAACGATAATATTTCCGGATTTGACAAAAAAACCGTTAAATATATCCATGGCGGAATAAATTACGAGCTTAAAGTTTTAAGCGGTGAAATTTCCGCAGATTCTAAAGACGGTGCTATCTTATTCGAATCAGAAAACGGCAAAGTAACTTTAAAACCGGAAACGGTAAAATAATTTTCTTTGAAACCTATTAAGAAAGGATAAAAATATGTCTGAAAAAGAAATGAATATGCCTTTATCTCATCTTCCGAGCGACAGGTTTAATGATTATAATTTAGGCGAGTTCGGCGTGCCTACTATGATGACTACAGCCGATCAGGGAGTTAAGCTTATTTCCCTTGCAAACAGATTTGATAAACCCTCCTGGGCAAGATTTATGATGCTTCTTCGCCACACGATTATAAAGGACAGAAGAGTATTCTTTGTAAACGGAGTTCCGAGAACAGCCAGCATTAACTGGATAAGAGATCATGTTCACGAAATGAAAGCATATAAGCACTGGGAATATGATATCAAAAGCTACATAGACTTTATGATCGAAAACCAGGCTGAAGAGGGATTCTTCTATGAAATTACCGTTGTTCACGATAACGCTCACGCGCATATGGTGGATCCTCCGCTTGTAAAACCGCTTGATGATAATGTTACATTAGTGAGAATTGAGCTTGAAGCCGATGTTGAGTACCTCGTAGTAGAGGGCGCTACCCAGATAGTTAAAGCTACGGGCGACGACGAGTGGGGTAAGAAAGTTCTTCCCGCACTTGAAAAAGCCATCAATTATATGACCTCTTCTCCTAAGCGCTGGGATAAAGAACACGGTCTTGTAAAGCGCCCTTTCACTATGGACAGCTGGGACTTTACTTACGGTCAGGGCGGAGGCGACCGCAGAATTTATGATGATACTCCGATGTCTGTTATGCACGGCGACAACAGCGGTGTTTATCAGGCAATGAATCAGATAGCCTGGCTCAACCGCCGTTACGGCAACGAGGAAAAAGCTCTTGATTGGGAAAAGAGAGCCAAAACCTTAAAAGAGAACCTTGACAAGTATTGCTGGACAGGCGACTATTATATGCACCAGTTCCATTTAAATCATAACGGCGCTGAAGACGCCGACGAAACCAAGATACTTTCCCTTTCAAATGCTTATGATATGAACCGCCATATCGTAACTCAGGAGCAGGCTGATAAGATAATCGCCGAGTATCAGAGAAGAAGAGAAACATACCCGGCTTTCGCCGAATGGTATTGCATCAATCCTCCGTATACCAAGTTCAAGAGAAACCCGCAGGGCGAATATTGGAAAGTAAACGAATATGTTAACGGCGGAATTGCCACATTCGTTGCAGGCGAGCTTGCAAAAGCCGCATTTACCTACGGCCATGAGGAGTACGGCTGGGATATCTTAAAGAGAGTCCGCAAAATATCCAATGAAAAACAGGGTATTTTCTTCCTATATGATCCCGATACCGGCGATAATATGTCCGGCGGACCCGACGGCTGGTGCGCTGCCGCTATATTAGACGCTATCGATTCCGGCCTTGCAGGTATTGTTGACGGCGACGTTTGCTACAATATTCTTAAATTCTCGCCGCGCTGGGCTGTAACAGAGCTTGAAGAGGCAAGATATATCACCGGTTACGAATGCTCAAAGAGCCTTGTTGAAACAAGATATTGGAACACGGGAGATTCTGTTTGCTATGAGCTTTTGTGCCCGTCAAAGAGAGTTGACTGCCATATTCTTTTACCGAAAGGAAAAGCCGCTAAGCGCGTAATTCTTGACGGTGAAGAGGTTAAATTCGAAACAAGCAAGATAAACGATTCGGTTTATATTGATTTCTCATTTGAGAAAGAGCATTTGCCGGTTATCCGCGATAAGTGGAGCAAGCTTAAAGTTCATTCTATAAAGATCGAATTTTAATTCATAATAATAAAAAAGCGGCGGAATATTTTCCGTCGCTTCTGCATTTAATCTTAAAAAAGGAGATTAAAAAATGAGGAAAAGCAATTTAACAAGAGAAGAAGCTTTCGCACTTCTTAAAAAGTATAATAAAGAGCCGTTTCATATAAGGCACGCGCTCACGGTTGAGGGTGTTATGAAATATTATGCCGAAACTTTGGGTTACGGCGACGAGGCGGAGTATTGGTCGATAGTAGGTCTTTTACACGATATAGATTTTGAGCTTTATCCCGATCAGCACTGCAAAAAAGCGCCGGAGCTTTTAAGAGAGGGCGGAGCTAAAGAAGATATGATATATTCGATATGCTCCCACGGCTACGGTATTTGCGTCGATCTTAAGCCTGAGCACGAAATGGAAAAGGTTTTATTCGCAGCCGACGAGCTTACGGGACTTATATGGTCCGCCGCGCTTATGAGGCCGAGCAAATCTGTAAGCGATATGGAGGCTTCGAGCCTTAAAAAGAAATTCAAGGATAAAAAGTTTGCCGCAGGGTGCTCAAGGGATGTTATAAAACAGGGCGCTGAAATGCTCGGCTGGGAATTAAATCAGCTTTTTGAGCAGACGATTCTCGCAATGCGCTCCTGTGAAAAAGAGATTAACGAATTTATGGGTGAATAAATTTATGCAACAAAAAAACTAAGCTGTAAAATTTACAGCTTAGTTTTTTATTTTTTAAAATTCTTATTTTGCTTCCTTTAAAGCCTTGCGCTCTTTGTATTTTACCCAAACAGGGCCTGAAATAAAGAGTGAGGAAACACAGCCGGAAAGAAGACCGAAAGCCATAGGAATTGCAAATGATCTTAAAGAAGTGAGTCCGCAGAATTCGGAAACGGCTACTATCGTAAGCACTGCGCAAACAGTTGTCAAAGTGGTTACGATATTTCTCTTAAGGATTTCTTTAATAGTCTGGTCCATATTTTCTCCGACAGGAAGATCGGGGTTTGTTTTCTTCTTTTCACGTACGCGGTCGTAAATAACTATCGTGTCGTTAAGAGAATAACCGAGAATGGTCAAAACAACCGCGATATAGTTCGAATCGATCGGAAGTCTGAACATAACGCAGGCAAAGAAACTTACGAGCAGGTCGAATATAAGCGCGATAAATGCGGTGAGCGCGGCGCTTACACCGCCGATCTTCTTAAATCTCAATGCCACATAAATTGTAACAAGTACAGCAGTTAAAGCTATCGTTACAAAGCTCTTGACCATAAAGTTTCCTGCAACAGAGGGGCTTACGGCTGTTGAATCGTAAAGCTCAACAGAGTTTGAGGAATACTTCTCGGTAACCGCTTTATTAAGAGCCGCCTGAGATTCGTTATCAAGCGCGTTTTTACCCGAAAGGGTGATAACTATTGTTTTGGTGTCGCCGGAAAGCGATTCGTTTTTACTTATAGAGAAATCTTTCTTTAAAGCATCCTTAACGATTTTTTCGAAATCAGATTCCTTTAAATCGCCCTTATAGGAGTAGGATATTCTTGTACCTCCGCTGAAGTTGATATCAAGCTTAGGTCCGAATATTGCTGTGAATATGATTCCTACTGCAAAAAATACGGCATAGATAATAAGAGTAATTTTAAAAGCTTTTTTCGTGTTTATAGTATTTTTAGCCATTTTTCTTACCTCCGTAAAGAGCGGGTTTTCTCAGGAATTTAAACTGAGAAATGCTTTTAAGCATATATTTGGAGGCGAGAACGCCCATTATGAGGTTGAATATAACGCCTATCAAAAGCGTGTAACCGAAAGAGTAAATCGAGCCTGTTATAGAAGTTCCGAAAAGCGACATTATAGGCGAGAATATTTTTGCAAGGAAACTGCTCGGAGTTCCGAAAGCGCCCATAAGAACTATGGCGACTATAACTATCGTTACGTTTCCGTCTAACACAGCGCTCCAGCTGTTTTTGTAACCCGCGTCGATAGCACCGTCAATAGTTTTGCCTTTTCTGAACTCATCTCTGATTCTCTCCGCCGCGATAACGTTACAGTCGACACCGACGCCTATCGAAAGGATAATACCCGCAATTCCGGGGATCGTGAGAGTAAAGCTTGATGCACTGGGGAAGAATCCCGAAATGCAGGCGATAGATCCTGCGAGCTGGCCTAAAAGCGCGATCGAGGCTACAACACCGTTTAACCTGTAAAGCACGATCATTATTATGCATACTATCGCGAATGCTATCGCTCCTGCTATGACCATAACATTGAGAGCATTTGATCCGAGGGTAGGAGATACTACCTGAATCTTACTGTTGTCCGCCGTAAGCGCAAAGGGAAGGGAACCTGCATTTATTTTATTAGCGAGGTCCTGCGCCGCGTCCTGAGTGAAGTTGCCCGAGATCATAGCGTTGCCGCCTGTGATAGGCTCACTGCAGGAGGCAGTTGAAATATTCATTTCATCCATATAGATCGAAATATTCGTTCCCGAAGAAGCCGCCTGAGTGGTAGCAGAGGCAAATGCGGATTTACCTTTATTGTTAAGCTTTAAGGATACATAGTGGCCGTTTTGCGTGTCATACATAGCAGTTGCGCTCTTGACCACTTCACCCGTCATAAAAGCTTCGCCCGAATTATCGTTTCCTAGATAGAATGAAAGCTTAGCCGAAGCCTGCAGCTCCTCTATCGCCGCCTGTGCGTCAAAATTGCTCTCATTTGCCGCCCAAGGGAAACGCACGATTATCTGATGAGAGGTATTATCGGGATAAACCTCATAGTCGGTTATGTTTTTGTCAACAAGTCTTGTTTCAAGAATTGTTTTTGCGGAAGCCATATCCTCGGCGGTTATCTTCACGCCCTCTTTATCTGGCTTGAAAACGGCTTCAACGCCGCCTCTTATATCGATGCCCCAGCGGATATCGCTTGCACCTTTGATGTAGATCTTACGCGTATCGCCGTAGTAATCGCTTATTCCGAAGAAAGCAGTGTATGTAAGCAGTGCTATAAGTCCGAAAATAATAAAGAAAACCGGCTTGCGAACTCTTTTTGATTTCATCTTCATCCTCCGTTTTAATGAACTATAATATATATTATATATTTAAACTACATTAAAAGTCAATCAATTTTCTCTTAAAAGCTTTTCAAGCACCGCATATCTTACTGCCGTGCAGAGTAGTTCCGAAGCGACCTTTATCTCTTCCGCGCTCGGATAAGAGGGAGCTATTCTTAAATTCGAATCGTCGGGATCAAGTCCGTAAGGATAAGCGGCTCCGGCAGGAGTGAGGATAAGGCCCGCGTTTGCGCAGAGCTCTTCGGTGCGCTTGGCGCAGCCGTTCTCAACAAAAAGGCTTATAAAATATCCGCCCTTAGGCTTGCTCCATTTTGCAGTGCCCGTGGGTGCAAGATATGTATCGAATGCGTCTAGTACCGTTTCGAATTTCGGTCTTATAATATCGGCGTGCTTTTTCATATGGTTTAAAAGCGCGTCTTTCGATTTAAACATTCTTGCGTGGCGGAGCTGATTTAATTTATCGGGTCCTATTGTCTGATATTTCATTCTGCTCTTTAAGATAGAAACATTGTTAGGACTTCCTGCCTCCATTGCAACTCCCGCTCCGGGGAAAGTGATTTTTGAGGTGGAGGCAAAGATTATCGGAAGATCGGGATTGCCTGCTTTTACGCATTCGTCATAAATATTCAAAAGCTCGTCGTGATCCTCGTAAAGATCGTGCACGGCATACGCATTATCCCAGAAAATTCTGAAATCGCTTGCCGCCGGCTTTAATCTTGCAAATCTGCGGACGACCTCGTCGCTGTATGTAATTCCGCCGGGGTTTGAATATTTAGGAACGCACCATATACCTTTGACCTTAGGATCGAGAACAAGTCTTTCAACCTCGTCCATATCAGGGCCGTCTTCATTCATTGTAACGGGTACAAGCTCAAAGCCGAAATACTCGGTTATGGCAAAGTGGCGGTCATAGCCTGGGGAGGGGCATAAGAATTTAAGCTCTCCCTGCTTGCACCAGGGCTCGCCGCCGAGGCCGTGAGTCATTGCCTGGGCAATGGTGTCGAACATCATATTGAGCGAGGAGTTTCCTCCCACTATTATCTGATCGGGCAAAAGCCCTAAAATCTGTGCAAAGAGAACTTTAAGCTCTCTTAACCCGTCAAGTCCGCCGTAGTTTCGGCAGTCGATACCGTCAATATTTTTAAATCCCGTTTCATTCCCCACAAGATCGAACATATCGACGCTGAGGTCCATATTCTCCGCACCCGGTTTTCCTCTCGACATATCGAGCGAAAGGGATTTTGATCTGTAAGATTCATAGAGAGCTTTAACGCTTTTAAATTCGCTTTCAAGCTCGCTTCGGCTCATTTCTTTATATAAAGCCATACTAAAACACATCCTCTCATAATATAATATACTACAAATTTCCCCTTAATTCAAGAGCCGCGAAATTTTTATATAAAAAATACTTGACAAACGGGGTTGCAAGTGTTATCATAAAGCATATCAAATCGATAGGTAATTGAAGAAGGTAATTTTATGTACGTATTGGATAAGCGATGTTGATTTTTCTTTTGAATTAAATTTATTATTATTTTTATTTATTAAAAGGAGAAAATCACAATGAAAGTTTATGAAAAAATCACCGATATTATAGGGAAAACACCTCTTTTAAAGCTTACAAATTATATTAATGAAAATAAGCTTCAGGCTGATATCTATGCTAAGCTTGAGCTTTTCAATCCCGCCGGCAGCGTTAAGGACAGGGTAGCAAAGGCTATGATTGACGACGCCGAGGCAAAAGGCCTCCTTAAAAAAGGCTCGGTTATAATCGAGCCTACGAGCGGAAACACAGGCATAGGCCTTGCGTCGGTTGCGGCGTCAAGAGGATATAAAATAATTCTCACAATGCCCGAAACGATGAGCGTTGAAAGAAGAAACCTTTTAAAGGCTTACGGTGCCGAGCTTGTCCTCACAGAGGGCGCTAAAGGAATGAAAGGCGCTATAGAAAAAGCCGAAGAGCTTGCAAAGCAAACTCCCGGCAGCTTTATCCCCGGCCAGTTTGTTAACCCTGCAAACCCTGCTGTCCACAGAGCTACCACAGGTCCCGAAATCTGGGAAGATACAGACGGAAAAGTAGATATTTTTGTCGCAGGGGTAGGAACAGGCGGAACTGTTTCGGGCGTCGGTGAGTACTTAAAGAGCAAAAACCCGAATGTAAAAGTCGTTGCCGTTGAGCCGGCAGGCTCGCCCGTGCTTTCGAAGGGCGTTTCGGGTCCGCATAAAATTCAGGGTATAGGCGCAGGCTTTGTTCCCGATACTCTTGACACCGGGGTTTATGACGAGATCATAACCGTTGAAAATGAAGACGCTTTCAAAACAGGAAAAACTCTTGCACGCAAAGAGGGAGTTTTGGTCGGAATTTCATCGGGTGCCGCGGTTTATGCCGCAACAGTGCTTGCAAAAAGGCCTGAAAACAAGGGTAAGGTTATTGTAGCGCTTCTCCCCGATACGGGCGAGCGTTATTTATCCACACCTATGTTTGCCGAGGATTAAAAAAGTATTGGTTATAAGCCGTTTAGGTGTTAAAATAGTATCCGGAGGATGGCTTATGGTTAAATTAAATGTTCTTTCTTTACTCGAAAAAAAGCATAAAACAAAATATTGGCTTTATAAGCAGATGGGTATGAGCTATCAAAATTTCAGCAGAATGGTAGACAATACAATCGGGGTACAACACTTCTCATAGCGGAAAATTTGTCCGATTATATTGTCTTGTCATTTGAAATACGTCAGTATTCCTGCATTCCTCAACTTCATAATCAAAAAAATTTTCTCGCTATGAGTCGAAGATTTTGTAAGAAATCGGCGCTGTTTAGCGGCGCGGCGCCCGACTTAAAGATACTGTCGTATTGTGAGCGGAGGGCAACAATGCCGAAACCTAAGCCGTTTCTTCAAAAAAGTATTGTACCCTGATTGTATTGTCTAAATAATGAAACAAAATCGATCAGATATGATAATATCGAAGCATTGTGCCAGATTTTTGAATGAGAGCCGATCGATCTTTTCAGCTTTACCGATGAGCTTGAATAAAGCTTAAAAAAAGCTTGACCTTACGGAGGTTTTGTGGTATAATCACATTACCTCTGTGAGGTCTTTTTTATTATAGAAAAGGCCGTTCAGGTGCGGATGCACTCTATATTGTATTGTGCTTTCCGTTTCGCGCTAAATGTAGCGGAGCGGTACGGTAAAGGGTTTATCCGTGATGAGGGAGGCGTTTACTTTTTCGGGATATCCGAAAAAAGCAAAAAATATTTCCGTAAAGCGGGAGGTGCCGTTATGAGAGTAAAAGTAACACTCGCTTGCACAGAATGCAAGCAACGCAACTACAACACAATGAAAAACAAGAAAAACGATCCTGACAGACTTGAAATGAACAAGTACTGCAGGTTCTGCAGAAAGCACACCTTGCATAAGGAAACGAAGTAAGGAGGGCGAATGATGAAAACCGTTAACAGAATTTTACAGATTCTCGCAATCGTATTCGGACTCGGTGCAATCGTTCTTTTCTTCCTGCCGTTCGCTGATATCACAACGAACGGAAACGCAGTTACCGCTACCGGCGCACAGCTGGCGTTCGGAGGCAAGCTTGAAGGATTTGACAATGCTCTTGCAAAATCAGCGGATATTTTATTCTGCTTTTGCCTGACGGTCGTCGGATTCTTATTCAGCGTTTTCTCTTTCAAGAAAAAAGGCTTAAGATATGCCGCTCCGGCATTCGGTATCGTAACAGCGGTTTATATGCTTGTTATAGCACTTTCGGGCGCTAACAAGTTCGTTGATACAAGACCGCTTGAAAATGTAACTGCAGTCAGCTATCATGTCTTCGTTTTACTTACTGCGATCGCTCTTTTTGCTTTTACCGTTTTTGCGGCAGGTTATTTACTTGTCGACGATTATCTTGAGGTAAAAGAATCGAAAAATTCGAAGAAAACTATTTTTAAGAGAATAGCTCTTTTCTTCCGCGATTATAAGAGTGAAATTAAAAAGATAGTATGGCCGGGTCCCAAAGACGTTGTTAAAAACACTGTTATAGTGCTTATTATGTGCGCGCTTTTAGGCGTAATTATATGGGCGCTTGACTATGGGGTCGGAAGTTTGCTTGAGCTTATCCTTGAAAAATCGGCATAAGGAGGAAGTTTATGTCTGAAAACAGCGAGGCAAAATGGTATGTAGTCCATACCTATTCGGGCTACGAAAACAAGGTGGCTTCGGATCTTGCCACGATGGTTGAAAGCCGCGGAATGCAGGATCTTATTCAGGATATAAAAATTCCTCTTGAAACCGTTACAGAAGTCAAGGAAGACGATCAGACGAGGGAAGTCGAAAGAAAAATTTTCCCCGGATATGTTTTTGTTAAAATGATCGTTACTGACGATAGCTGGTATGTCGTAAGGAACATAAGAGGCTGCACGGGATTTGTCGGTCCCGGATCAAAGCCTGTTCCGCTTACCGATAAAGAGGTTGAAGATCTCGGCGTTGAAAAGCACAGCGTTGAAGTCGGATACAGCGAGGGAGATATCGTCAAAATCATCAGCGGACCGCTTGAAGGTTACAGCGGAACCGTTAAATCGATCGATACTGCAAACAATAATGTTTGCGTTGTTCTTTCGATGTTCGGAAGAGAAACTCCGGTTGAGCTTGAGCTCGATCAGATAACTGTTTCGGACAAATAATAAAAGAGCAATACTTTGCTCTTTGTGCGACACTTTTATTTTTACCGCACTGTAAAGGTTAACCGTCTGCGCGGCATTATTGCGAATGTGTCGGGTGGGAGGAAATTTTATTTCCGCCGAGTGTTAATAAAACACGGTTACCACGAATTTTGGAGGTGCTATTAATGGCTCAGAAAATTACAGGTTATATTAAATTGCAGATTCCCGCCGGAAAAGCTACACCGGCTCCCCCGGTAGGTCCTGCTCTCGGTCAGTACGGCCTTAATATTATGGAATTCACCAAGGCTTTTAACGAAAAGACCAAAAATGACGCAGGTCTTATTATCCCGGTTGTTATCACCGTTTATGCAGACCGCTCGTTTACTTTTATTACAAAGACTCCGCCCGCTGCCGTTCTTATCAAGAAGGCTTGCGGTATTGAAACCGCTTCCGGCACACCTAACAAAACAAAGGTTGCCAAAATCACAAGCGAGCAGATCAGAAAAATCGCAGAAACCAAAATGCCCGATCTTAACGCGGCAAGCATTGAATCCGCAATGAGTATGATCGCTGGTACCGCTCGCAGTATGGGCGTAGAAGTAGTCGATTAGTTCTCTCTTGTGGGAGGAAAATTCCGATTTAACCACTTATTGGGAGGTAAATTTTAATGAAACACGGAAAAAAGTATAATGATAGTGTAAAACTTATCGAAGCAGGTAAGTTTTATGATGTTGACGAGGCGGTGAATGTTGCTGTAAAGACAGGTACTGCTAAGTTTGACGAAACAGTTGAAGTTCACGTTCGTTTGGGTGTTGACTCCCGTCACGCTGATCAGCAGGTCAGAGGCGCAGTCGTTCTTCCGAACGGAACAGGTAAAGACGTTAAAGTTCTCGTTATCGCTAAGCCCGACAAGGTAGAGGCTGCTCTCGCAGCAGGCGCAGATTTTGCAGGCGGCGAAGAGATCGTTGCAAAAATTCAGAAAGAAAACTGGCTCGATTTCGATGTTGTTATCGCAACACCTGATATGATGGGTATGGTCGGCCGTTTAGGTAAGGTTTTAGGCCCCCGCGGACTTATGCCTACTCCTAAGGCAGGAACCGTTACACCCGATGTTGTAAAAGCAGTTAATGAGGCTAAAGCCGGTAAGATCGAATACCGTCTTGATAAGACCAACATTATCCACTGCCCCATCGGCAAGGTTTCTTTCGGCGCAGAGAAGATCAAGCAGAACTTTGATACTCTTATGGACGCAATCGTTAAGGCTAAACCTGCCGCTACAAAAGGTCAGTACATCAAGTCCTGCGTTATCGCTACGACTATGGGCCCCGGCGTTAAGCTTAATGTTGCTAAATTCGGCGCATAATTTAAAATTATAATTTTTTAAATCACTTCGGATTTTTCCGAAGTGATTTTTTTATTTTTTCAGCTGCAAAAGCGGTGCCTTCCGATAGTGGTTATCACAGGGCGGGAAAGAATCCATTTTGAGGTCGAGGTTTTGGGATTATAGTAATAAATAGCTCCGCCGGAGGGATCAAGACCGTTTATTACGTCGCGGGCGGCGCTGTAGGCGCTGTCAGCCACAGCCTCGTAGAACTGACCGTCGCTCAAACACGTAAAAGCTCCCTTTTGATATATTACCCCCGAAAGAGTGTCGGGAAAAGAGGGGTGCTCCACGCGGTTGAGTATCACCGCTCCGACTGCCACCTGCCCGGAATATGATTCACCTCTTGCCTCCGCCGAAATAACTCGGGCAAGCAGATTAAAATCAGAAGAGGAGTATCCGTTATTATCCTGTTTATTAAGTCCTAAAGCCTTTAAAGTCTTTTCCCCGACAATACCGTCGGCAGATAATCCGCAGTCGGACTGAAACTGCTTTACGGCATTTTTCGTTCCTGTGCCGAAAATACCGTCGACATTTCCCGAATAATATCCCTTTTCCTTTAAAACCGACTGTATACTTTTGACCTCATCGCCCGTTGATCCCATTTTAGAAAGCGCCGCCGCGGAAACCCCTAAAATAAGAGCCGAAATAATCACTATGCACATAAAAATATAAAATTTTTTCAAAAATCTCACTTCCCGAAGTTATTTTATGCACAATTCGCTTTTTTTTACATTAAAATTACATAAATTTCAAAGTTTTACTTATCTACTTTGACAAATTATTTAATTTATAAAATGTATAATTAAATAAAAAACGGAATCAGGAGGCAGTGAGATTGAAAGATATTGTAAAAAAAAGAAGTTACCGAACCCTCGATACTTCTTCACAGCTTATTAAAATCGGAATACATATTCTTTTCGGCGCGGCGGCATTTATAGGGGCAAGAGGAGTTGTGGCGAAAAGAATAATGCCCTTCGGGCTTTCCTTTGTTGCGGGAAGTCCGTGGCAGTATGCGCCGTCGGCGGCGATAGGCGCATTTTTAGCATATTTTTTCCCTGCAGCAGGGACAAGCGGTTTTAAATACATCACGGCGGTGCTCGGAGTATTGGCGCTAAAGCTGATATTTTCAAATAAAAGCAAAATTTCAAAAAATCCTGTTTTTGCCGCTTTTGCCGCATTTTGCGCAAATCTTGCAACAGGCATAGCCGCGACAATGAATACAGGCTATAAGCTTATAGACTTAATAGCCGAAACTCTCCTATGTGCTGCGGGAGCATATTTGGTATCAAAGACCTATAACGCGCTACAGCACAGGAGCTGCGGTCTTTCTCCCGACGAGCTATGCTGTTTGCTTTTATCATTCAGCCTTTTGCTTGTGGGACTTAACAATTTAAAGATTTATTCCGTTTCGGTAGGTAAAATCATAGCAATCACACTGATTTTGACCGCCGCGCGGTACGGCGGAACGCTTGCGGGCACCGCCTGCGGAATATGCGCCGCTTTTACAAGCCTTTTATCCTCAAATCCCACCGAATCGACATTTTATCTCGGCGGAATGGCGGCGGGAATTTTTTCGGGGCTCGGAAAATATGCAGAAACCGCGGCGTTTACCGTATGCTTTATTGTAAACGCGGCTTACGGAACTACAGGTAATATCGCGGCGTCATTTACCGAGTTTATAATAGGCACCGGAATTTTTTTACTGCTTCCGAGAACGAGCGGAATAGTATTCTCTAAGCTTTTTTCGGGAGTGCCTCAGATAACCGTGCCTTCCTGCGCTAAAAAGACGGCGGTTATAAGACTTGAAAAAGCGTCGGGTGCGCTTAAAAAGGTATCCGATACAGTCGAGCAGGTGTCAACAGAGCTCGGCCGTATAAATTCTCCCGATTTTAACACCCTTATAAGAGAAATAGAGCTCAAAGCCTGCTGTGGGTGCAAGCTGAGAATTCACTGCTGGGAAACCAAAAAAGACGCAACTTTAGAGGCGGTTTTGGGGGTTATAGGTCATATCAAGGAAAGAAAAGACTCGGATATTATGCAGAGTGTGCCTGATGAATTCAAGGCGAGATGTATAAAAATCAAAGGCACTGTCGGCGTTATAGCGGATAAATACGCGGCGTTTGCCTCGAAAACCGCCGCAGAAAACAGAATTGAAGAGGTAAGGAGCGTGGTTTCCGATCAGTTTGAGGGCATTTCCTGTATGTTAAGAGATCTCGCCGAGGAAATAAGCAGTGAAGAAAAATTTGATAATGCCGCGGCTCTTACTGCCGTGAGCGCGCTCAAAAACATAAATATCAGAGCCTCTTCCGCGGCGGCGAGGATAGACAGGTACGGCAGAATGACGATAGAAATGCGAATCAAAAAAGCCGACGACTGCATAATCAATAAATTGCAGATAATGAAGACATTAAGTATTGTCTGCGAAAGGGATTTTGACGCGCCCGAAATAACCGAGGAGGATAACGAGATATTTTTAAGCATTACCGAACACGCAGTCTATAAAATTGATCTCGGAGTAAGTCAGATAGCGGCGGCAGGGGGAACTATGAGCGGCGACGCTTACAACTGCTTTACCGACGGCTGCGGAAAATTCATAGCGATTTTAAGCGACGGAATGGGAACGGGCGGAAGAGCCGCGGTAGACGGTGCGATGGCGTCGGGACTGATGTCAAGACTATTAAAAGCGGGATTCGGCTACGATTGCTCGCTTAAAATTCTAAATTCCTCAATGCTCTTTAAATCGTCAGACGAATCGCTTGCGACGGTGGATATCGCAAGTATCGATCTTTTCACGGGCGAAACCGATATATACAAAGCCGGCGCCGCTCCGACCATTGTGAGAAGATCGGGCAGGTGCGGAAGAGCAGAAAGCTCCTCCCTGCCTGTGGGAATTTTGCACGATGTTGCTTTTGACAGGGCAGGAATAAGGCTTAAAAGCGGAGATGTGCTTTTAATGCTATCCGACGGCGCTTCATTTGACGGCACCGAATGGATAAGAGCCGAGCTTGAATGCTATAAAGACGGCTCTGCCAAAGATCTTGCCGAAAAAATTGCCGAAAGCGCCCGCCGCAGAAGAACAGACGGCCACGAAGACGATATAACCGTGATTGCGGCTATTCTTGAAAAAGCCTCTTAATTTTTTATCTCGCACCCGGGGTAATAGTGGGTGAGTATCTCTTTATATCCGCTGCCCTGGGCGGCAAGATATTTTGCGCCCGTTTGGCTCATTCCGACATTATGGCCGTAACCCGATACGGTGAAAGTGAATTTTGAGTCGCTGTAAGATATTTCAAATGTGCGCGACCTGAGATTTAGTGCTTTTGAAATTTCACTTCCGCTTATTTTTTTACCGTTCAGTTTAAGCGATTTTACAAGCCCCGAAGAGGTTTTTTCAAAATCGGAGAATGATTTTTCGGTGATATCATCTGTGATTTTAAGCTTTTCTTTAAGCTCGTCTTTAGTAAAAGAAGCGCTTGTGCGGTAGCCCTGGGCAAGCTTATCAAAAGAGCTGTCGCAAGGGATAAGATAAGGCAGATCGGATGAAAAAACATCGCTGCATTTATCGGTAAGCCCCGGAGAAATCGCAAAATAGGGCGTAAAGGCGATTTCGTTTTTATATGTAAGATATTCTCCTTTTACAGAGGATATTATTTTACTTAAAAATTCCTCGTTTTTTTGAGAATTATCTTTCCAGCCCTCTAAAATTTCCGATTTATCCTTAAATGCCTGATCGACCGTATAGTCATCGGTAATATCATATTCTGCGGCGCTCTTTTGCGCCGCAAGTTTTTTTCTCTCGGCAAATGTGTATGCTGCAACAGCCTGGGCTTTAAGCGCTTCCTCTCCGTAAGATATAGGCATTTCGCTTGCTACAACGCAGAAAATATATTCCTCGGCGGATATTTTTTTGGTCTTTTTTAGCTTTGTGCGGTAAAGCCTGAAAGTTTCTTCATTCTGCTCTTTTTTTATGCTCTCGGCAGGCTTTGCGGAGGTTTTGACCATAGGAGCGGTTTGGGCTCTGAATTTAACTGCCGGAAACAATAAAATGCTTAAGATGAGAGCGGCTGAAACAATTAAAGCCGCTTTTATATTTTCCGCCAAAAGCACACCTCCCGGTATTGACTTTTTTTTATATTTTTTATAAAATAATTATATTAAAATTTTATGTGAATTATGAAAGTGTGAATTATGAAATTATCGCATATAAACATTTATTTTATAACGGCGCTTATCGTCTGCACTTCTATTCGAGTGTTTCAGCTTGTTTTCACTATAGATCCGCTTACAGGATTTGTGCTATCACAGTACAGCGCTGTTGCCGCTTCAATGACGGTGATAGTATTCGTTTCTTTTGCGGCGGCGGCGGTTTTTTGTCTGTTTGCAAAAAAAGATATAAAACCCGTTAAAAAAACAGGCAAGCTTTGCGGAATCGCCTCGTTTATTTTATCTCTGTCGATTTGTGCGGATATGATAAGCAGAATTTCCGCGCAAAACGAAATAGGGGAAATAGGTCTTTCATTAATTGATATTTTTGCTTTTGCAAGTGCTGTGTTTTTTATCATTTTCGGGCTTTCCGCTTTTCTTGATTTTAAGGTTTCGGGGGCGGCTTTTGCGGTGCCGGTTATTTATTTTATCGTAAAGCTTATAAATATTTTTATAAAAATCGCTTATATCGCGCTTATCACGGATAATGTGTTTTTAATTGCGGGAATTTGCTTTACCCTTGTATTTATGCTTGAATTTGCAAAGGCTTATAACGGATTTGAAAAAGATATAATCGGAAGAAAACTGCTAATAGGGGCATACGGCGCGATATTCTTCAATGTCTGCGCGTGTCTGCCGCAGCTTATCTGCAAATTTTCAGGTAAAAACATTTCTTTTTCGCAAGGGAGCGCCGATTGCTTTTTAATGCTTGCGGCGGCGCTTTTTGCCGCAGGCTGTGTGTTTGAATATTTTAAACCGGGCGTCTTTAATGAGCCGTCAGAGATTGACAAAAAGATATAAATTGTATATAATATTTAAATAAACAGCACATAATATATAAGTATTTATATTTAATTTGAAACTGGAGTTGCCGGGTTTGGAAAAATTTATTATTAAAGGCGGGAAACCGCTTAAGGGCACCGTGCGCATAAGCGGCGCAAAAAATGCGGCGGTGGCAATTTTGCCTGCCGTGCTTTTGGCAGACGGTCCCTGTATAATTGAAAATCTTCCTCAGATATCCGATGTTATAACATTACTTAAAACTTTAAGCTCGCTCGGAGCCGTTGTTAAGTTCAAAAATAAGTCCACGGTCGAAATCGATCCGCGGCCTGTAAAGTCATATATCGTCACTAAAGAAATGGCGCAGGGAATGAGAGCCTCAAGCTACTTTTTAGGAGCGCTGCTCGGCCGAATGCACCACGCGAGAGTAGCTTCTCCCGGAGGCTGCGATTTCGGAGTAAGGCCTATCGACCAGCATATCAAAGGCTTTGAGGCTTTGGGCGCCAAGGTCACTATCGAAAAGGGTATGGTAGACGCACGCGCTTCAAGACTTACCGGCAGCAGTGTTTATCTTGATGTCGTAAGCGTAGGAGCCACAATAAATATTATGCTTGCCGCAGTTAAGGTCAGCGGGCTCACGGTGATTGAAAACGCCGCAAGGGAGCCGCATATAGTAGACCTTGCAAACTTCCTTAACTCTATGGGTGCGGATATTATGGGAGCAGGTACGGGAGTTATCAAAATAAGAGGCGTAAGCCGTCTTGTAGGGAAGACCTATTCGATAATCCCCGATCAGATAGAGGCAGGCACTTATATGGTTGCCGCCGCGGCGACAAAGGGCGATGTGCTTATTGAAAACGTTACTCCTAAGCACCTTGAATCGATAGCCGCAAAGCTTTCCGAGGCAGGAGCCGAGATAGAAGAGTATGACGAGGCGGTCAGAGTTAAAATGACTTCAAGACCGAAAAAGTGCAATATAAAAACTATGCCGCACCCCGGATTCCCGACTGATATGCAGCCGCAGATATCAACCCTGCTTTCGGTCGCCGAGGGAACGAGTATTATCACCGAGGGCGTTTGGGATAACAGGTTCAGATATGTCGATCAGCTCACCCTTATGGGAGCAGATATCCAGGTAGACGGAAAGGTCGCAGTCATATCGGGAGTAAAATCGCTTGAAGCCGCGCCTGTTAAGGCAGTTGACCTTAGAGCCGGAGCCGCTATGATAATAGCGGGGCTTATGGCAAACGGTGTTACAGAGGTAAGCGATATTTCTTATATCGACAGAGGTTATGAAAATATAGCCGAAAAGCTTTCGGCTTTAGGCGCAGATATTAAGAGGGTCGAAACCGATCCTGAAATTGCCGCATTAAAGCAGGCATAAAAATTTTTAAGCAAGCGAAGGCGGAAAAAATCGTCTTCGCTTTACTTTTTTTCGGAGGATAAAAATGGCAAAAATTTGTCCGCTTTTCAGCGGTTCGACAGGCAATTCCACGCTTATTTCGGGGCCTGACGGCGGAATACTGATAGACGCAGGCGTCAGCGCTAAAAGAATAAAAGATAAGCTTTTAAATCTTTCCTGCGAATTCGATAAGATAAATGCGATAGCTATAACTCACACTCATTCGGATCATATTTCGGGACTGAAAGTTTTATTAAAATCGCTTAAATGTCCGCTTATAGCGTCTAAAGAAACAATTTCGGCGCTTGAATTTAGCGGTGTGCTTGAAAACGCAAAGGAAGTAATAGAAATTGCGGATTCTCCGATAGAATTAGGCGGAGGACTTCTTAACTTTTTCTCCACCAGTCACGACAGCCCCGGCTCGGGAGGATACTCCTATACCTTTTCAAGCGGGAAAAAGATCACCGTTTGCACGGATCTCGGAATTGTCACGGATAATGTGAGAAAAGCGCTTGTCGGCTCCGATATTCTGCTTTTAGAGTCTAACCACGATACCGAAATGCTTAAACGCGGACCATATCCCGCCCAGCTTAAACTCAGAATTTTATCGGATAAAGGCCATCTTTCAAACACCGCCTGCTCGGCGGAACTGCCGAAATTGCTTGAAAGCGGAACTTCGAGGTTTATTTTAGGGCATTTGAGCCTTCATAACAATCTGCCGATGTTAGCTTATTCTTCGGCTAAAGCTTCGCTTGCCGATATAGGTGCCAAAGAAAATGAGGATTACATACTTAGTATTGCAAAGCCGCAGGACAGCCAGGTGATAACCGTATGATAAAAGTTAATATTATAGCTGTAGGAAAATTAAAGGAAAAATTTTTTATATCCGCCGCCGAGGAATACATAAAAAGGCTTAAAAGATACTGCGATATTTCGGTCTGCGAGCTGCCGCAGAAAAGCATTGCGGAAAATGCAGGCGCTTTGGAAATAAAAAAGCAAACAGAGGCTGAGGGAAAAGTCATTTTGCAAAAGATTCCGAAAAACTCTGTCATAATTTCACTCGCTGTTGAGGGCAGAGAATTATCTAGCGAAGAGCTTGCGGATATCACCGAAAAATATAAAAACGAGGGAAAGAATATCTGCTTTATAATCGGCGGCTCTTACGGGTTGTCAGAAGAAGTGAAAAATGCTTCCGATCTTAAAATTTCTTTTTCTAAAATGACCTTTCCGCACAAGCTTTTCAGAGTGATGCTTTTAGAGCAGGTCTACCGCGCTTTTAAAATAAACGAGGGCTCGGCATACCACAAATAATGGCGCTGTTTCTCTTGAATTTGCTCTCAAAATATTGTATAATAAATTGATTAGAATTGTGAGGAAAATCGATTTGTCTGAAATAAAAAAAGATTATGAATTTTTGCCGGAACAAAGGGCGTATGCCGAAAGGGTAAAAAAGCTGAACGAAGAGATTTTCGGCTTTAAGCCGAAAGCCTGCGTTGTTACATACGGCTGTCAGCAAAATGTAAGCGATTCGGAAAGAATAAAGGGTATTTTATCGGTTTTAGGGTATGATTTTACAGAAGATCCGGAAAACGCGCAGTTTATTCTTTTTAACACCTGCGCCGTAAGAGAGCACGCTCAGGACAGAGTGTACGGTAATGTCGGAGCAACGAAAAAATACAAGCAAAAAGATAAAAATATAATAATAGCCGTATGCGGATGTATGGCTCAGCAGGAATCCGTGGCTAAGAAATTCAAAGAGAGTTTTCCTTATGTCGATCTCGTTTTCGGAACGCAGGTAACTCATAAGCTCCCGGAGCTTTTATATAAAAGGTTAACAGGAGCAAGGGTTTTTGAGCTTTCGCTTGAAAATAAGGATATAGTCGAAAATATCCCCGTAAGAAGAGATGGGGATATAAGAGGCTGGCTGCCTGTTATGAACGGGTGTAATAACTTTTGCACCTACTGCATAGTCCCCTATGTCCGAGGCAGAGAAAGATCGAGAAAGCCCGAAGAGATTATAAAAGAGGCAAAAGAGCTTGTAAACAGCGGGTTTAAGGAGATAACTCTCTTAGGGCAGAACGTTAATTCTTTTGGCAAGAATTTGGACAAGCCTGTAAGCTTTGCCGAGCTTTTATACAGAGTAAATGAGATCGAGGGCGATTTCAGAATAAGGTTTATGACATCTCACCCTAAGGACTGCACTTTAGAACTGCTTGACGCTATGCGCGACTGCGAAAAGGTGGAAAAGCATCTTCACCTCCCCTTTCAGAGCGGCTCGGACAGAATTCTTAAGGCTATGAACCGCAGGTATGATTCCGAAAGCTATTTGAATCTGATATACGAGGCGAGAAAAAGGGTTCCCGATATGGAATTTACAAGCGATGTTATAGTAGGCTTTCCCGGCGAAACCTATGAGGATTTCAAAAAGACTTTAGAGCTTATTAAAAAGGTGAGATTTACCTCGCTTTTCACATTTATCTATTCTCCTCGTGAAAACACGCCTGCGGCAAAAATGCCAGATCCTGTTTCGAGAGAGGAAAAGGGTATCTGGTTTGACGAGCTTTTGAAACTGCAGGAAGAAATATCCTCGGAGGAGCTTAAAAAAGTTATCGGCACCGAAAAGAGAGTGCTTTTTGATGAAATAAGCAAAGAGGGCTATCTAACTGGAAAGACCGACGGATTTTTAAATATCGAAGCAAAAGCGGATAAGAATTTGCTCGGCACCTTTAAAACGGTGAAAATAGAAGAATATAAAAACGGCCTTAAAGGCTCGATTATAGAATAAAAAGAAAGGAAAATATATTATGGGAATAATAGAAGCAGCAAGAAAACTCGGAGAGGAAATTCAGAAAGACGAGCGCTTTATAGCCTACGCAAAGGCTAAGCTTGCAAACGATAAGGACGAGCAGCTCCAGAAAGATATCGGAGAATTCAATATTATCCGAATGAATCTCGATCAGGAGATGACCCGCGACGATAAAGACGACGAAAAGATAAAGAAATTAAACGAAGATTTAAGAAAAATTTATGCGAGAATAATGTCGGGTAACGCTATGCTTGAATATAACACCGCAAAAGCCGGGGTTGACGCTATGCTTTCCGATATCAACAGCATAATAATGCAGTGTGTAGAGGGAGCGGATCCTAAAGTGTGCGAGCCTGAATCACACGAATGCACAGGCTCCTGCTCAAGCTGCGGAGGCTGTCACTGAGTTTAATTTGTTAAGGGGATAAAAAAATGAAAGAACTTTCTCCGATGATGAGTCAGTATCTGAGGATCAAAGAGCAGAACAAGGATAGTATTTTATTTTTCAGACTCGGAGATTTTTACGAGATGTTTTTTGACGACGCGAAAACCGCCTCGGAAGAACTCGATCTTGTTCTCACAGGAAAGGACTGCGGGCTTGAAGAGAGAGCGCCTATGTGCGGAGTTCCTTTTCACAGCTGCGAAAGCTATATTGCAAGGCTTGTAGAAAGAGGCTATAAAGTAGCTATCTGCGAGCAGACGGAGGATCCGTCTAAGGCTAAAAAACTTGTTAACCGCGATGTCATAAGAGTTATAACTCCGGGAACGGTTATCGAAGATTCTATGCTCGATGAATCGAGAAACAATTATCTTGCAAGCATAGCGCTTAAAGAAAAAAGCGTGGGACTTTCATTTTGCGATATCTCAACGGGCGAAGCCCATGTTACCGAAATTTCGGGGGAAGACATTATCCTCCGAGCCGCTTCGGAGCTTATCAGATTTAATGCGCGCGAGCTGATTATCGACGGTAACCTTTTATCCGACAAGGAATTCTCTAAAATAATCAAAGCCGAATTTGAGGGCACGATAACCAAAAGAAATCCTATGGAATTTGAAGAGAGCACGGCGATAGAGGCTATCTGCAAGGGCTTTAATGTTATAAGTTCCGAGGAGCTTGGTATCGCGCCGAATTCTGCCGCCGCCTCCGCTTTGGGAGCCGCGGTGAGGTACATAAACGAAACGGGAATGAACCACGGTGTTCATTTAAGATCGGTGGATTTTTACACGCAGTCGCAGTTTATGAAGCTTGACCTTACGGCTGTGAGAAACCTTGAAATATGCGAAACTATGCGTCTTAAATCTAAAAAAGGCTCGCTTTTATGGGTAATGGACAAAACGAGGACAGCTATGGGCAAAAGGCTTATAAGATCCTGGTTTGAAAAGCCGCTGATGAACCTTGACAGAATAAATCTAAGGCTTGACGCAACCGAGGAGCTTAAATCCGATTCGGTATTGCGGGGAGAAGCTTATGAGTACCTCGGCGGGATAAAGGACGTTGAACGGCTTATGACAAAGGTGCTTTATTCTTCCGCAAATCCTAAAGATCTTGTTTTAATAGCGGCGACCTCTTCTAAATTTCCTCTTATAAAGAAAATTTTAAGTAATGCTAAAAGCTCAATGCTTAAAAGCATTTATGAGGATATCGATCCTCTTGACGATATTACTGATCTTATTAAGACTTCCATTAAAGAAGATCCGCCACTCGCTATGAAAGAGGGAGGAATTATCAAAGACGGTTTCAGCGCGGAAGTTGACAGATACCGTGACGATGTTGAGCACGGCTCCAAATATCTTGCGGAAATAGAGGCCGAAGAAAAGGAAAAAACGGGTATTAAAAATCTTAAAATCCGCTATAATAAAGTTTTCGGATATTATATTGAGGTAACTAATTCTTTCCTTGATAAAGTGCCTGAAAGATATATAAGAAAACAAACTCTTACCAACTGCGAGAGATACATAACCGAAGAATTAAAAGAGCTTGAAACAAGAATTTTAACCGCCCGTGAAAAGCTGAACGGTCTTGAATACGAGCTTTTCGATAAGGTTCGCAAAACCGTGGCTTTATCAAGCGAGAGATTTCAAAGATCTGCTGAGGCTGTGGCTAAACTCGATGTTCTTGTATCATTTGCAAACACCGCCGCTTTAAACGGCTATGTAAGGCCGGAAGTAAATAAGAGTGATGAAATAAGGATAACGGGCGGCAGGCACCCTGTCGTAGAAAAGCTTATAAGCGTTCCTTTCGTTTCTAATGATACGCTTTTGGATTCAAAAGAAAATCGCTGCGCGATTATAACAGGACCTAATATGGCGGGTAAATCCACATATATGCGTCAGGTGGCGCTGATCACACTTATGGCACAGGTTGGCTCTTTTGTTCCCGCAAAAGAGGCAAAAATAGGTATAACCGACGCGATTTTCACTAGGGTAGGCGCGTCAGACGATTTAGCGTCAGGCAAGTCCACATTTATGGTGGAAATGAGCGAGGTCGCAAATATCCTTAAAAACGCAACTAATAAAAGTCTGCTTATTTTAGACGAGATAGGCAGAGGAACTTCCACTTATGACGGTATGTCAATAGCAAGAGCTGTTTTGGAATTTATTGCCGATAAGGATAAAATAGGTGCTAAATCACTGTTTGCTACCCATTATCACGAGCTCACAGTTATGGAAGATGAGCTTGAGGGAGTTAAAAATTACAATATCGCCGTTAAAAAACACGGCGACGATATAATTTTCTTAAGAAGAATTGTCCGCGGAGGAGCAGACGAGAGTTACGGTATCGAAGTCGCAAAATTAAGCGGAATTCCCGATGAGGTAATTAAAAGGGCAAGAGAAATTTTAAACACCGTCGAAGAGGGAGATTATAAAGAGAAGTCAAGAGTTTACAGGGATAATGAGATCCCGGAGAAATTTGACGGCTCAGAAATTATATCCGTGCTTAAAAATACAGATGTTGATACTCTGACTCCTATTGAGGCAATGGGTATACTAAACGATCTTTGCAAAAAAACAAAGGTTTAAAAAAAGGAGTGATATAAACTATGCCGAAAATCAATGTTCTGCCGAAAGAGATATCCGAGCTTATAGCTGCGGGCGAGGTTGTGGAAAGACCTGCCTCCGCCGTAAAAGAAGCTGTGGAAAACTCTATTGACGCAGGTGCGAGATCTATCATCGTGGAAATAAGAAGAGGCGGCATAGCTTATATCAGAATTACTGACGATGGCTGCGGAATATCCCACTTGGATGTGCCTTTAAGCTTTATCAGGCACGCAACGAGCAAAATAAGCTCCGCTTCGGATCTTAACGCAATCAGCTCATTAGGATTCAGAGGCGAGGCGCTTGCGGCGCTTTCAAGTGTTGCGAGAGTGGAAATGATAACAAAAACCGCCTCGGAGGATTACGGAACACATTACATAACGGAGGGCGGAGCCGAGCTTTTATATGAAGAGTGCGGCGCGCAGACGGGTACAACTTTAATTATCAGAGATCTTTTTTACAACACCCCCGCAAGAATGAAATTTTTAAAAAAGGACAGTTCCGAGGGCAATGCCGTTTCGGCGGTGGTTTTAAGAGCGGCTCTTTCGCACCCCGAAATTTCCTTTAAATTCATAAGGGATAATAGAACAGAGTTTTTCACCGACGGCTCAGGCGATTTAAAATCAGCCGTCTATTCGCTTTTAGGCAGGGATTTTGCTTCTTCGCTTATTCCTGTTGAAACGGAATTAAACGGTATTTTAGTTTCGGGATTCACCTGCAAGCCTGTATCCTGCAGGCAGTCAAGAGCAGGACAGTACACTTTTTTAAATGGCAGGCTTGTAAAATCCGGCACCGTGAGCGCCGCCGCAGAGCAGGCTTATAAAAACAGCGCTATGATAGGAAAATATCCCTGCTTTGTTTTAAATATCAATATGCCTTTTGACACGGTAGATGTAAATGTTCACCCTGCTAAGACCGAGGTTAGATTTTCGGATGAAAGGCGTGTATTCGAGGCGGTGTATACAGGGGTAAAATCCGCTATATTAGCAGGTGATACAAGGCCTCTTATGAATCTGAACAATACGAAGAAAGCCGTTCCTTTAAGTAACGAGGTAAGCTTTTTAAAATATGAATCCGCACCTATAAAGACCGAAGTTAATAAAAAACCCGAAATTAAAGAAGAACCTGAAATTTTCGATAAAGTTCTTAATTTCCGCCAGGCTCCGGCTCCTGCTTTTATAAGGGAAGAAATAATTAAAAAAGTTCAGGAAATAAAAAAGCAGGAAATCGAAGAAAAGCCTGAAATAAAGGAAGATAAAGTTTCGGAGGAAATCGAAGTAAGGCTGATAGGCGAGGCATTTTCCACCTATATTATTGTGGAAAAAGATGAAAGCGTTTTTATAATCGATAAGCACGCGGCTCACGAAAGAATATTATTTAACGAGCTTTCGAACAACTCATCGGTTTCTTCTCAAAGCCTTTTAGCTCCTTTGCCTGTCACGCTTGAAAGCAGGGCTTACAGCGCTGTAACGGAAAACCTTGACGCATTTTTAAAGCTCGGCTTTGAGCTTGAAGATTTCGGGAATATGACGGTTGCCGTAAGAGCAATTCCGTCGGTAATAAAAGCGGCGGATGTTTCGGAAATTATCACCGAGGCGGCGGAGCTTTTGCAAAATGGCGCGAAAGATCCCGGTCTTAAGATAAAAGACCATATTCTTCACACTGTCGCCTGCAAAGCCGCTATTAAAGCGGGCTATAAAACCATGCCTGCCGAAATGATTTCGCTTGCTAAAAAGGTTTTATCCGACAAGGATGTCTTTTATTGCCCCCATGGAAGACCTGTTGCTTTTGAAATCACAAAAAAGGATTTTGAAAAGCAGTTTAAGAGGATACAATGAGCAAAAATAATAAAGTTGTCTGCGTTTTAGGTCCCACGGCTTCGGGCAAAACGGAGCTTTCTCTTAAAATAGCCGAAAACTTCGGCGGAGATATTATCTGCGCCGACTCAATGCAGATATATAAAGATATTTCCATTGCTTCCGCCGCTCCCACAGAAGAAGAAAAAGCAAGAGCGACCCACAGGCTTTTTGAGTTTTTAGATCCGGATACGAATTTCAGCGCCGCGGATTATTGCGGGCTTGCCCGAAAGGAAATAGACGATTGCTTAAAATTTAACAGACTTCCAGTACTAACCGGCGGCACAGGACTTTATATTTCCTCGCTTGCTGATAATATAATGTTCGGCGAAGAGGAAAAAGATGATAATATAAGAATTATCCTTGAAGCAAGACTTGAAAAAGAGGGAGCCGAGTCGCTGTTTTGCGAACTTAAAAGAATCGATCCCAAAGCGGCAGGCAAGCTTCATATTAACAATACAAGAAGAATTATAAGATATCTTGAAATTTATTATAAAACGGGCAGGACTGCGACTTATTTAAACGAAATTTCAAAAAGCATTCCCTCTCCTTATGATTTTATAATGATAGGAATTAAATTCGCCGATAGGGCAAAGCTTTACGAAAGAATAGAAAAAAGAGCCGAAATTATGATAAATTGCGGTCTTTTGCAGGAAGCAAAGCTTGCCTATGAGGATAAAAATTCTTCTAAAACCTCAATCCAGGCGATAGGCCATAAAGAATTTTTCCCATATTTTAAAGGCGAAGAGAGCCTTGAAAGCTGTATAGAAAAATTTAAAACTTCTACACGGCATTATGCAAAAAGACAGCTTTCCTGGTTTAACCGCGACAGCAGGATAAATTGGATCTATGCGGACACTGAACCCGATATCTATAAAAAAGCGGAACAAATACTTGAATGTAACGGAGTGAAAAAGCCTTGAAAGGAAATACTGTGCTGAAAGTTTTTTTGATACTTCTTGTATCGGTATTTATAATTCATCAGGTCTATTCTTCTGTTTATAAGCCGATTTCAACGGTCAGCGCGGAGTATTACGAGAGTAACGACGGCCTTGATTTTACAGGCTATATAATAAGGGAGGAAATCCCTGTAAGCCTTAATTCGTCAGGCTCGCTTCACTATGTGGTATCGGACGGCGAAAGAGTCGCGAAAGACGGCGTTATAGCCTATGTTTATGACTCGACGCAGGCGTCGGTTATAAACGAGCGCATAGAAGAACTCAAAAAACAGATTTCGGATATAGAGGAAATTCAGGGATATAACGACCGGAAAGCCGCCGATATCGACCAGATAAACGGAAAAGTGGTTTCGGCGCTCAATTCTTTGGAGCGAAGCTGTGCTTACGGAAATTTTGAAAATACCCGTGACAGGCTCAATGCTTTTCTTACCGCATTAAACCGCCGATCGACCGCTACCGGCGAGCAGACGGATTTTTCTTCTAACCTTGCAAGTCTTAAAGAAGAACTTAATTCTCTTACGGCTTCTCTTCCCTCGCCTAAAGCTTCCGTAACTGCGGCAAGATCTGGATATTTCGTATCCTCGCTTGACGGTTATGAATCCGTGCTTAAAACAGACGATATTTCTAAAATAGACGAAAAATTCCTGACATCATTAAAGCCCGAAGAAAAGAGCAAAAACAATATAGGGAAGATAGTTTCGGATTATGAGTGGTATATAGCGGCTCCTGTAGATGTGAACGATTCGCTTAAATATAAAGAGGGCGATTCTCTGACATTGAACACCTCGCTTAAAACGGGGCAGCAGTTACCGGTAACCGTGAAAAAAATAAATATCTCGGAAAACTCAAAAAAAGCAGTGATAATTTTTTCCTGCGAGCAGATGAACAGCTCACTTGCGGTGCTGAGAACTTCTTCTATGAGAGCTATAAGCAAGTCTTATTCGGGACTGAGAATTCCTAAAAAAGCACTCAGAGTGGTAGACGGGAAAGCGGGAGTTTACGTACTTTCGGGAATAAATGTTAAATTTGTGCCGGTAACGGTAACTTATAACAAGGGAGATTATATTATCTGCGAGCAGAAAAAAAGTAACGATAATGTTTTAAGAATTTATGACGCGGTAATAGTGAAAGGAAAGAATTTGTATGACGGCAAGGTCATCAGCTGAGATCTTTGATGAAAACTATAAAATTATAAAGGATAATATCGCCTCTGCGGCGCAGGCTTCGGGAAGAAAACCCGAGGATATAATAATTCTCGCCGCCACTAAAACGGTGGATACCGATACGATAAATTATGCCGTAAATAAAGGCATAAAATTTATCGGTGAAAACAGGGTGCAGGAGTTTTTGGGGAAATATGAGGATCTTGCGCCCGTAAGAAAGCATTTTATAGGACACCTGCAGAAAAACAAGGTAAAATACATAATCGATAAGGTGGAAATGATTGAGTCGGTAAGCAGTTTATCTCTTGCCGAAGAAATATCAAAGCAGGCTGTGAAAAATAGCCTTAAAATGAATGTTTTGCTTGAGGTAAATATAGGAAAAGAAGAAAGCAAATCGGGATTTTTTGAGGAAGAAGTGTCAGACGCGGTTTATAAAATCGCCGAAATGCCGGGAATTTGCGTAAAAGGTCTTATGGCTATACCCCCTGTTTGCACCCATATTGACGGAAATTCCAAATATTTTTATAAAATGCATAAACTGTTTATTGACATCGGGGGTAAAAAAATAGATAATAGTAGTATGGACTTTCTGTCGATGGGTATGTCCGGCGATTACAAAGAGGCGGTTTTAAGTGGTGCCAACATTGTAAGAATCGGAACTGCTCTGTTCGGCGAGAGGAACTATTTTTAAAAGGAGCGCTATTATGGGATTGTTTGAAAGTATAAAAAATATTATGACTATTCCGGATGACGATGATTTTGATGAGGATACCGAACAGGTTGAAGCCGACCCGGTCAAGAAACCTGCCTACAGGGAGGAGCCTTCTTCAAAAAAGCAGGAGTCCGCGCCCCGTATGATAAAATCAAAGAGCTTTAATTCACAAAATCAGGCGGCATCTCCGCAGATGCAGGTCGTGCTTGTTAAGCCCGATAGGTTTGAAGATGTCACGGCTATTGCCGATCATCTCAACGCTAAAAAGACCGTCGTTTTAAATCTTGAGTCAGCTAACCGCGAAACTTCAAGAAGAATTATTGACTTTTTAAGCGGCGTTGCTTATGCAAATCACGGCAATTTAAGAAAGGTTGCAAACAGCACCTTTATTATCGTTGCTAGCGATATCGATGTTTTAGGCGAACTTATGCTTGACGATTACGACGACAATAAGCTTTATTACTGATGGACTCTGAATTTATCACAGCCCGCGCGCTTGACTGCGCAAGGCTGGCAGAATTAAATTCATCGTTTAAGTTTTTAGGCTTTTTATCGGAATCGGAGGCGGCAAGGGTCAGAGCGGTGCTTAAAAGTGCGGACTGCTCAGTCGGTTTTTTCGGCGGATATGAAAATGCCGAGAGAACAGTGCTTTGCTGCTGCCCTGAAAACTGCGAGCCTGCAGGATATCCCGTCACTCCCGTTACATTTCGGTTCAGAATCTGCGATAAGCTTTCCCACAGGGATTTTTTGGGCGCTTTGACCGCGCTTAATATCGCAAGAGAAAAAATCGGAGATATTCTGATAGAGTGCGGAAGAGCCGTTGTATTTCTGCATAAGGATATAGCGGATTACGCTGTAATGAATATCGGAAAAGTAGGCTCGGTCGGAGTAAAAGCAGAAAAAGGGTTTAGTGAGCCTTTGCCTGAAATTAAAAAGCCTGTTCTTATCAGGGCGACAGTTTCTTCTTTGAGGCTTGACTGCGTGATAAGCGAGCTTGCAAAGGTTTCGAGAAAAGAAGCCGCGGAGCTGATAGAGAGCGGATATGTTTTACTTAATTCAATGCCTGCTTCAAAGGCGACCGTAAAGCTCCTAGCGGGTGATACGGTATCCGTAAGAAAAAAAGGAAAATTTAAAATTATTTCCGATGAAGGCCTTTCCAAAAAGGGAAAGACTGTTATAAATTACGAAAAATATATTTAATTATAAAGGGGAGCCTTAATATGCTTAATTCAAAAGATGTAAGAAATGTTAAATTCGCTAAATCCGTGGGCGGATATAAGCAGGAAGAGGTAGATATTTTCCTTGATAAGGTTGAAGTGGATTATGACCGCTTTGAAAGGACCTTAAAGGAGCAAACCGAGAAGATAGAAGCTTTAACAGGCGAAATTGAAACATATAAAAATTCGCAGTCAAGCATTCAGAGTGTTCTTGTAAGCGCACAGAAGCTTGCCGATCAGATAGTTGCCGACGCAAGAGTTAAAAGCGACGAGATAATCAAGGCGGCTGAAGATAAAATAGTAGAAATTACAAAACGCGAGAATGAAACAATCAAAAAATTCAAGGAAGACGACGCCGCACGCAAAGCCGCGGCCGACGCTGAATTTGAAGAAAAGAAAGCAGAGCACGAGAGAAAGCTAAAAGCTATAGAGATCGCAACAGACGATTGCATTGCCCGCCAGCAGCAGCTTTTTGACAGGGCAAGACTTGAAGTTGCCGCTTTCAAATCCGAAATTCTCAATATGTTTAAGGATCAGAGTGCTCTTATTTCAAAGCTTCCGGACGCCGTTCCTATGGAGCCGGAAAAAATGGCAAAGGTACTCTCTGCTAAAATAGACGAGCAGCCGAATCCCGAAAAATTCATCGAGGCTGCCGATAAAGAAAAAAAGGCTCAAAAAGAGGATAAAAAGGAAGAGAAAAAAGAAGAGCCTGCAAAAAAACAGTAATTTTAAATCGGGAGGCATAAAATGCTAACCTATATTTTGGCGATAGTTACAGGTCTTTTGGTTATCGGAGCGGACAGATATACAAAGTATCTTATTCTTTTAAATCCCGAAAATTATAACGGAAAGACCTTTATAAAAGGATTTATAGACCTTGTTTATGTGGAAAACGGCGGCGGAGCCTGGGGAATGCTTTCGGGCTATAGCTGGATACTTATTTCCGTTACCGCAGTCATTATGCTTGTGTGCATAGCCCTTTTGCTTAAATACGGCACGCAGGATAAATTGATGTTCTGGGCTATGACACTTGTTTTATCCGGCGGAATAGGAAATATGATAGACAGAATTTTCAGAAAAGGCTATGTTGTTGATTTTCTGCATTTTTCTTTCTTTAAATCTTTTCCCGTTTTCAATGTGGCGGATTGCGCGGTAGTGTTAGGGGCGGCGCTCTTGATCCTTTATTTTTTAAAGGGAGCAATAAAAGACGCGAAGAAAAAACGCACCCTGCACATAAAAGAAGCAGGTATCGGCACAGATGAAAATAATATGTGAGTATAAAGGCGGCAGTGAAAACTGCCGTCTTGATGTGTTTACGGCAAAAAATTCCGAAGTTTCGCGCTCGCGCGCGGCGGCACTTATAGAAAGCGGAAATGTTTTGGTAAACGGAAAAGCGGCAAGTAAAAATCAAAAGCTTAAATCGGGCGATATGGTTCGGATAGAAATTCCCGAGGTCAAGGACAGCGAGATAGAGCCCGAAGATATTCCGCTCGATATCATTTATGAGGATAACGATCTGCTTGTTGTAAACAAGCCTAAGGGAATGGTAGTTCATCCGGCGGCGGGAAATTATTCAAAAACTTTGGTAAACGCGATACTTTTTCACTGCAAAGGCTCTCTTTCGGGGATAAACGGGGTTTTAAGGCCCGGAATCGTGCACAGGATAGATAAAAACACGAGCGGTCTTTTAATAGTCGCTAAAAACGACTATGCGCATAATAAGCTTGCTTTGCAGATAAAGGAACACAGCTTTACAAGGGAATACGAGGCTGTGGTTTACGGAAATATCAAAGAAGATTTTCTTACGGTAAACGCGCCGATAGGCAGACACCCGGTTAAGAGAAAACAAATGGCGGTAACGCTTAAAAATTCCAAAAACGCGGTAACGCACTGCACGGTGCTTGAAAGGTTTGAAAATTTCACGCATATCAGGCTTAAGCTTGAAACAGGCAGAACTCATCAGATAAGAGTCCATATGGCATATATCGGGCACCCTGTTGCGGGCGACGATGTTTACGGGCCCAAAAAGGTGATAAAAAGCCTCGGCGGACAGTGCCTTCACGCTAAAAAAATAGGATTTATCCACCCTGTCACGGGGGAGTATCTGGAGTTTGAAAGCGAACTGCCCGATTATTTTAAAAACTTTTTAGAGGAATGCAGAAAAAATGCCGATATTTGACGGTTACTTAATTATCAGCGATATCGACGGCACTTTGCTTGACAACGGCATTTTGCCCGAGAGAAACTGTGAAAAAATAAAATATTTTATCTCCCGCGGCGGAAAATTCTCACTTTCTACAGGGAGAGTGCTTAAGGCTGTTTCGGCGGTAACTGAAAAAATAGAGGATATTTCACCCTCTATTTTGGCAAACGGCGCTATGATTTATGATTTTAAAAACCGCTCTGTTCTATTCGGAGATTATATAGGCGAAAGCGGCCACAGATTTGCCGAATATATAATAAAAAGCCACCCTGAAATAGGGCTGGAAATTCATTCGAAAGATAATATTTTTTCCTTTAATGCCACAAAAGAAAATTCCGATCACGAAAAATATGAAAATTTTAAAGCGGAAAATGCCGATTTTTCGTATGTTGACTCTCTTGAGTGGACAAAGGTTATATATCTTCCCGAACCCGAATTTCACGGCGCGCTTGAAAAAGAGATAGATAATTCGTGTGCCGAATGCGATTTTTTTAAGAGCTCCGCAAAAATATTCGGCGAGAGAAGACATTATTTTGAGCAGGTAAATAAAGGCGTATCAAAAGCAAAAGCCGCAAAAAGACTTTGCGAAATTCTAAAAATAGATTCAAAAAAATGCTGTGCCGCGGGAGATTATTATAATGATCTTGAAGTGCTTAAAACTTCCGGTTACAGCGGAGTGCCTTATGAAGCGCCCGATGATATTAAAAGCGCCGCCGATGAAATTCTTTGCAGTGTGAAAAAAGGCTGTGTGGGAGATTTTATCGATAGGCTTGAAAATCGGATCAAAAACAGTTATAATTAAACATAAGAAAAATCGGAAAGGAAGCTTAAAATGGACAGTTTAAAGAAAAAAGAGCTTTTAAAGACCGCCGCCGATATAAGAATCGGAATAATCGAAGCGGTTCACAGCGCTAAATCGGGTCACCCCGGAGGATCGCTTTCGTGCGCGGATATTCTTACATATCTTTATTTTGAACATATGAATATCGATCCTAAAGATCCCAAAAAGGAGGACCGCGACCGTTTTGTTTTATCAAAAGGCCACGCCGCTCCGGGACTTTACAGCACTCTTGCAAACAGAGGCTATTTTGATGTAAGCGAGCTTAAAAATCTTCGCCATATAGGATCGTTTTTGCAGGGCCACCCCGATATGAAGCATACTCCGGGTGTTGATATGTCGAGCGGATCGCTCGGTCAGGGAATTTCCGCCGCCTGCGGAATGGCGCTTTCGGCTAAGCATTTCGGTAATAACTTTAATGTTTACACCGTTCTCGGTGACGGCGAGCTTGAAGAAGGTCAGGTTTGGGAAGCGGCAATGTTTGCAGGAAACAAGGGCCTTTCAAATCTCACAGCATTTATAGATTTCAATAATCTTCAGATAGACGGAACTATCGATGAAGTAAACTCCGCTAAACCTATCGATAAGAAATTCGAGGCTTTTAATTGGTATGTTATCACTATCGACGGTCATGATTTCGATCAGATAGAAGCGGCTCTTAAAGAGGCTAAGACAGTAGATAAGCCTGTTGCTATAATCGCTAATACCGTTAAGGGCAAGGGCGTGTCATTTATGGAAAACCAGGTTTCCTGGCACGGAAGCGCTCCTAACGACGAGCAGTATGAAACAGCTATGGCTGAATTAAAAGCATATAAAGCCGCGCTTTAAAGGAGGATAAAATAATATGTCTGATATAAGAACAGTTGCCACCCGTGCGGCATACGGCGAGGCTCTTGTTGAGCTCGGAAAACAGAGAGATGATTTCATCGTTTTAGACGCGGATCTTGCCGCCGCTACACAGACGGGTAAATTCAAAAAAGAATTTCCCGATAGATTTTATGACTGCGGAATTGCAGAGCAGAATCTTATAAGCATTGCCGCAGGCGTTGCCGCCACAGGCAAAAAGGTTTTTGCAAGCTCTTTTGCAATGTTTGCCGCAGGAAGAGCTTTTGAGCAGGTAAGAAACTCAATAGGTTATCCTCATTTAAATGTTGTAATAGGCGCAACTCACGCGGGAATTTCCGTCGGAGAAGACGGCGCTACTCACCAGTGCAACGAGGATATCGCGCTTATGCGTTCTATCCCTGGAATGACAGTTATCAACCCCGCTGACGAAACAGAGGCTAAAAAGGCGGTTAAAGCGGCTATCGATCACGACGGTCCGGTCTATATCCGTTTCGGTAGACTTGCAACACCTGTTTTGTTTGACGATAGCTATGACTTTAAAATAGGAAAAGGCGTTACTCTAAAAGACGGCTCTGATGTTACTATCGTTGCTACAGGTCTTATGGTAAACGAAGCGCTTTTAGCTTATGATATTTTAAAGGAAAAAGGCATTAGTGCAAGAGTTATAAATATTGCAACCATTAAGCCGCTCGACTGCGAGCTTGTGCTTAAAGCCGCAAAGGAAACAGGCGCTATCGTTACAGCCGAAGAGCATTCGGTTATCGGAGGCCTCGGCGGAGCGGTAAGCGAGCTTGTTTGCGAGAACTGCCCGGTTCCTGTTATCAAGCTTGGAATTAACGATACTTTCGGCCATTCCGGCCCTGCGGCAAAGCTGCTTGACGAATTCGGATTAAGAGCCGAAAATATAGCTCAAAAAGCAGAAGCCGCGCTTAAGCTTAAAAAATAATTTATGATAATAAAAACACAGACAAGATAAAATCTTGTCTGTGTTTTTTTACTTTCCGTTTTTGATCACGAATGAAAAATCGATATAGCCGTTAAAGCTGTCGAATTCAAATTCCGTGATATTTTTATTATATACGATATTAGTAGAATCAAATGCGAGAGGAATTATTCTTCCCGATTTTAAAATATTGCTCTGTGCCGAAACATAATCGGAAGTATCGGATATCCCGAAATTTTTAAGATACTCGCTTATATTTTTCCCCGTTGCTTTAACCGGGAATATGGCAAACGGAAGACTGAGAGCGGAAAGTTCGGTTTTTAACTGATCGTAGTTATCACTCGGCTTTATATTTATAAAAGCGCTTAAGTTTTGCTGCCAGTGGGATACTGTGAGGGTTGAGATATCTTTTATTATCCCATCGTCAAAATAATAAAGAGTGGAGGCGGGGAAAGCTTTGTTTTCCGTTCCTTTCACGGTGTTAAAAAGCAGTTCTTTTGCTTTTTCTATGTTATATTCGCTTGTTTGCTTCGATTGATCGTTTTCTAAAGAAAGCGCGCCGGGATATATACCCACTGCTTTTCTGACAGGGGAAGTTAAAGCGTTTTTATACACCGATTCGCCCGTTGCATAAGAAAAGGCTTTTGCGCAGTTTTGATCGTATTCTTTTCCGATAGTTAAAAATATGCACTTATTTTCCGCAGATTTATAGGATAGCCCCGAAGATACGGCTGATTTTATCTCGGAGGTTTTGATAAATCCCATATCCACGGCATTCGAATTTGCAAGTGATGATATGCTTTCCTCCGTATTGCAGGAGAGAAATACAGAGGCGTTCATATTTTCAAAATTGCCTTTATAATTTTCATTGGTATAAAGCCTTATTCCGAAATCCTCGGAATTCCATTTGCCTACGAAGTACGAGCCGTTTGAAAGGGTGTATTTTCTTTCAAGTCCGTATTTTCCCTTGCTTTCTTTGAAAAACTTTTCATTGCAGGGCATACAGACGGAGGTCGTTAGAGTATCAAGAAAATATTCGTCTTCCTGCTCTAAAGTGACTGTTAAAGTCCGCTCGTCTTTTACCGAAACGCCGAGCTCGTCTGACGATTTTTTGCCGCTTAATATCAAAGAAGCGTTTTTTATATTTTTCAGTCTGTCGGCAAAAGGCGCCTTTGTTTCGGGTGAAACCGCTCTTTTTAGAGCAAACTCGAAATCGGCGGCAGTGAGTTTTGTCCCGTCGTAATACTGACTGTCTTTTCTTAAATGAAAGGTATAAGTTAGACCCTGCTTTTCATAGCTTTCCGCAGCACCGCTTACGATTTTTCCGTTTTTATCTTTTCTTAAAAGCCCCTCGTAAATATTTCTTATTATAAGAAGCTCGTTATCATCTTTAGCTGTCTGCGGATCAAGAGTATCGGGAACGGCGCTTAAATTAAAATATATGCATTCCTTTTTATATGCCTTGCCGCAGCCCGTGAAAACGCCCGAAACTGCCGCTATCAGCACAAAAAGGAAAATATTTTTAAAAAATTTCATAAAATCACCTCATTAATTATATATTAAGGATAAAATTTTTTCAAGGTGTAAAGAAAAAAACTTGACAGCGGGTTTAAGGTGTGTTAAAATATGCCGAGAGGTGTTAAGTTTGGAAAAAGATCTTAATATTTCTTCCCTTATCGATGTTTACGGTAACTTTTTAAGCAAAAAGCAAAAAGAGCTTTGCATTTATTATTTTTTTGATGATCTTTCGCTCGGCGAAATAGCTGAAAACGAGGGAATAACCAGGCAGGGAGTCTGCGATCACATTAAAAGAGCGCAGGAATCTCTTTATAAAATGGAAAATGAATGCGGATATTTAAAAAAGTTCAAAGAGCTTAAAAGCTTATGCCGGAAGGCAAAAGAGGGAAAAGAGTCCTCGTTTGAAAAAATATTTGAAATAATAGAATCGCTGTAAGGAGGTTTTCGTTTGGCTTTTAATAATTTGCAGGATAAGCTTTCCGGGGTTTTTAAAAAGCTTCGAAATAAAGGAAAAATTTCCGAGAGCGATGTTAAAGAGGCTATGAGGGAAGTCCGCCTGGCTCTTTTGGAGGCGGATGTTAACTATAAGGTCGCAAAGGATTTTACAAATAAAGTAGCCGAAAAGTGCATAGGCGAAAAGGTTTTTGAAAGCCTCACCGCTTCGCAGATGATATTTAAAATTGTCCGCGATGAGCTCACAGAGCTTATGGGCAGCGAGCAAAGCTATCTTAAAACCTCTTCAAAGCTTCCCACAGTCATTATGATGTGCGGTCTGCAGGGTTCGGGTAAAACCACCCACAGCGCAAAGCTTGCAAAATATCTTAAGAAAAAGGGATCAAGACCGCTTCTTGTCGCCTGCGATATTTACAGGCCTGCGGCGATAGAGCAGTTAAAGGTCGTAGGAAATGCGGTTAATGCGCCTGTTTTTGAAATGGGAACGCAAAAGCCCGAAAAAATAGCCGCGGAGGCTGTAAAGCACGCGAGGGACTACGGTTATGATTATGTAATTTTGGACACAGCCGGCCGACTTCATATAGATTCGGACCTTATGGACGAATTAAAGAGGATAACACAGGCTGTCGATGTAACGGACACGGTTTTGGTCATAGATTCGATGATAGGTCAGGACGCGGTGAACGTTGCGAAAGCTTTTAACGATATTCTTGAAATAGACGGCGTTATAATCACCAAGCTTGACGGCGATACGAGAGGCGGCGCGGCGCTCAGCGTTAAAGCGGTCACCGGAAAGCCGATATTATTTGCCGGCACAGGCGAAAAGCTTGATGACCTTGAGGAATTCCACCCTGACAGAATGTCTTCGAGAATTCTCGGAATGGGCGATGTTTTTTCCCTTATTGAAAAGGTTGAAAGCGAGCTTGACGAGAAAAAAGCCGAGGAAACCGCCAAAAGGCTTCAGGAAAATAAATTTGATATGAACGATCTGCTTGCCCAGTTTCAGCAGATAAAGAAGATGGGAAGCATAAAAAGTCTTCTTTCTATGATACCCGGAATGGAAAGCAAGCTTAAAGACGTTGATATAGACGACAGGCAGATGTTAAGAGTCGAGGCGATAATTCAGTCTATGACTCCGAAAGAGCGCTCGAAACCCGATATTTTAAACGGATCGAGAAAAAGGAGAATTGCCGCCGGCTGCGGACTTACCGTGGAAGAGGTAAACCGCCTTATAAAACAGTATGAGCAGATGAAAAAAATGTTCAAGCAGTTAAACGGCAAGGGTAATAAGCGCAATATGTTAAGAAATATGCGCGGAATGCCAAATAATTTCGGTTTATAAGACCTTTTCGGATCAAACCCGCGGTCTTTTAAATATCTATTTTGATTACGGAGGTGCAGTTAATATGGCAGTTAAGATCAGACTTCGCAGATTAGGCGCTAAAAAGGCTCCTTTTTACCGTGTAGTTGTTGCTGATTCAAGATTCCCCCGCGACGGCCGTTTCATAGAAGAAATCGGTTATTATGATCCTAATAAGGATCCGGCAGAGGTTAAGATCGACGGCGACAAAGCAAAGCAGTGGATAGCAAACGGCGCTCAGCCCACAGATACCGTTAAAGCTTTACTTAAGAAAAACGGTGTTCTTTAATCGTTTGTCAGCCGAATTTGAATTAGCGGTATAAAAAAATTATTCCGCTATCTAAGGAGTTTAAAAATTTATGCAGGAACTTTTAGTTTCCATAGCGTCGGGACTTGTTAAAAATCCCGAAGAAGTATCAGTCGTTGCGGACGAACCTAACGCAGAAGGCGTTACCGTTTATCATCTTTCCGTAGCCGAAGAGGATATGGGAAGAGTTATAGGCAAACAGGGTCGCATTGCCAAAGCTATCAGAACGGTTATGCGCTCCGCCGCTAACCGTAACGGTCAGAAAATTTCGGTTGAGATAGACTGATTTTTGCTTAAAGACTGTCGGGGGTTGTAAAAAAATTCGCGTTTTTTTACAGCCCCTTGAATTTTCTATTCGGGAGGAAAAGACTTTGAAAAAGGAATTTCTTGAAGTCGGGAAAATAGTGGGTACTCACGGCATAAAAGGCGCTGTGAGAATAGATCCTTGGGCGGACAGCGCCGAGAGCATATGCGATTTTAAAAGAATGTTTATCGACGGCGATAAAAAGGAACTGCAAATTTTATCCATAAAACCGCACGGCAGAATTGCTCTGTGCGAATTTGACGGAACCGACAGTATCGAAAAAGCAGAGAGATTAAGGGGTAAAACCGTTTATATAAAAAGAGAAGACGCTTCTCTTGACATAGACAGGTACTTTGTAGAAGAACTTATAGGCTGCAAAGTCTACGATATTGCCGATAATAAGTATTTAGGCGATATCTGCGAGGTTTCAAAAACAGGCGCCAACGATGTGTGGCATATAAAAAACGAAAGCGGAGAGTATCTTATACCTGTGATTGAAGATGTTGTAAAATCGGTCGATATTGACTCGGAAAAGATCTTGATCTCGCCGCTGAAAGGAATTTTTGACAATGCGGATTGATATTATGACGCTTTTTCCCGATATGTGCAACAGCGTGATAAGCGAGAGCATTATAGGAAGAGCGATAAAAGCCGGAAAGGTCGAAATCGTTTGCACGGATATTCGTGACTTTGCGGGGAATAAACATAATAAGGTCGATGATTCTCCTTACGGCGGCGGAATGGGTATGATAATGGCGGCAAACCCTATATATGACTGCTATAAAAGTCTTTATTCATCAGATGAAAATAAGCCGCACCTTGTATATATGTCGCCTAAAGGCAGGACTCTTGATCAGAAAAAGGTCGTTGAGTTATCAAAGCTTGACAGACTTGTTATCCTCTGCGGTCATTATGAGGGAATAGATGAAAGGGTAATTGAAGAGATAGTCGATGAAGAAATATCCGTAGGCGATTATGTTTTAACAGGCGGCGAGCTGCCTGCTCTTACTCTTGCAGACGCTGTCTGCAGAATGCTCCCCGGCGTTTTATCGGAGGATATCTGCTTTGAAGAGGAAAGCCATTTCGGAGGACTTTTAGAATACCCGCAGTATACAAGACCGGCTGTCTGGAAAGACAGGGCGGTGCCCGAAGTATTGCTTTCGGGAGATCATAAAAAAATTTCCGATTGGAGATTTCAAAGAGAACTTGAAATCACTTCGGAGCGCAGACCGGATATGTATAAAAAATTTACGGAACGCACAGGTAACAAATCACCCAAATAGCAACAGTTTTTTACATCATTTTCACCAAATCGTGAGTAAAAAACGATAAAAACATTGGAAAAATATTAGAACTTATTAACAAATTGTTGACGATTTCATTAAATGTGGTATAATCTATATATCGCGTGAAATGATTTTTACCTTTTTCGAGATAAGGAGAATTTATATGTGTGTTAAAGATGTTGTTATAAAAAATCAGGTTGGTCTTCATGCCCGTCCTGCTACCTTTTTTATTCAAAAGGCAAATGAATACAAGTCTTCTATCTGGGTTGAAAAGGATGAAAGAAAAGTAAATGCTAAGAGCCTTTTGGGCGTTCTTTCGCTCGGAATCGTCGGAGGAGCTACTATCCGCATTATTGCTGACGGCTCTGATGAGAAAGAAGCGCTTGACGGTCTTGTAGCTCTCGTTGATTCGGGATTTTCTGACTGATTATGATTTCACCCGATCGCTTTTGCGGTCGGTTACATAGCCGGGTGTGGCGCAGCTGGTAGCGCGCTTGACTGGGGGTCAAGAGGCCGCAGGTTCAAGTCCTGTCACTCGGACCAAAAAGAAGCGGCAATTTTCTGTAAGAAAATTGCCGCTTCTTTGTTTTCCGAAATAAAAGTTGTATTGTCTACACAGCCAAAAATTCAATCTTTTTAACATAATGTTAGAGCAAATGCCCGTATGAAAAGTTTGATCCATGATGAACCCTCTCTTTTATTCCAGGTTGGATAGTAAATCCCAACGGACTAATACAATTAAATACACCTTTTGGAGGGAAATAATATGAAGTATCTTGATTGTGTAGAACTTATTGTTGAAAAAGAAAAATATGCAAAGCATGGAGTACACAAGGGTATGACGGGCGTTATTTGGTTAGAAGAATCAATTGACGGAACTTGGGATGTCTTTTTTGACTTATTAGGTGAGCATGCTCCGATTGGTGATATTTCCATTAACGAGGAAGATTTGAAACTTATTCCCAGAATTGATGTAAGACTTAACGAACAAATAAAAGCTAAATTCGGTGATTAAAATATTGTATAGATATAATATCATATGTTATTAGGTAGGCGTTCAAATCCTTACAAAAAAAGTTTTCACATTTTTTGTAATTTGCAGAGCCTTACTTATAGTAGGGCTCTGTTTTTTATTGAGGTTAGTTTATGACTAAAGAAGAAAAGCAATTATATGAAAAAGCCTATTCCTTTGCCGAAAAAATGCATTCGGGGCAGAAAAGAATAGGCGGCGAGCCTTATATAACTCATCCGAAAGCAGTTGCAGATATGATGATTAAAGAAGATCTGCCGATAGAATATGTTTTAACGGCTCTTTTTCACGATCTTTTGGAAGATACTAAAGCTGAAGAATCACAGATCCTCGAGCTCGGAGGAGAAGAAGTGCTTAAAGCCGTTAAGCTGCTCACAAAAGAAAAAGGCTATAATATGAGCGAATATGTGAGCCGAATAAGAAATAATCCTATAGCCTTTAAGGTAAAAGGAGCGGACAGGCTTCACAATTTAAAAAGCGCTTTTTGCGCGAGCAAAGAATTTAAAAATCACTATATAGAGGAAACAACCGAATGGTATACGGACTTTTCGCCTGAAATTCCAAAGGCATTAAATGAACTTAAAGAAAGCTTTTGACAAGAAAATTTGTCAAAGGCTTTTTATTTTACACAGATTTAACGAAAATCTGATTACAGAATTAACATAGGGGAAATATAATGGTGGCAGACAAATGAGAAAGGATGAAAGAAATGAAAAAAGCAAAAGTATTGAGTTTAGGACTTGCCGGATTGATGATAGTCGGCGCGCTGACCGGCTGCGGCGCTAAGAAAGACAGCGGAAAAGGAAATGTATCTGATACGATCTCTGTTCTTACAAGAGAAGAGGGCTCGAGAACAAGGGGAGCCTTTATTGAGCTTACCGGAATTGAAGAAAAAGACGCGAGCGGAAATAAGGTAGATAAAACGATTACCTCCGCAGAAACCACAAACTCCACCTCGGTTATGATAACCACAGTTGAGGGAAACAAATCGGCAATCGGTTATATCTCGCTCGGATCGCTTGATAAGAAAAAGGTAAAAGCCTTAAAGGTTGACGGCAGCGAGGCAACCGCCGAAAATGTTAAGAACGGCACTTACAAGGTTGCAAGACCTTTCAATATCGCAACAAAGGGCGAAGCAAAGGGAATTGCGGCTGACTTTATCAAGTTCATTTTGAGCGACGAGGGTCAGGCAGTAGTTGAGAAAAACGGTTATATCTCCGAGGGCTCGGCAGGCGCTTACACCGCGGCAAAGCTTAAAGGAAAGATTTCCGTCGGCGGATCTTCTTCCGTAACACCTGTTATGGAAAAGCTCAAAGAAGCATACATCAAGCTTAACCCCGATGTTACAATAGATGTTCAGCAAAACGACTCTTCTTCGGGAATGAAAGGCGCTATCGACGGTATCTATGACATCGGAATGGCTTCCCGCGATGTAAAAGACAGCGAGAAAGACGGCGGACTTGTTTCGCAGAAGATAGCTCTTGACGGTATAGCGGTTATCGTAAACTCAGAAAACAGCAATATCGACGACATCACTACCGATCAGATAAAGGATATCTACACCGGTGCGGTAACGCTCTGGAGCGAGCTTAAAAAATAAACCAGCCTTTAAAAAATCTCTCTGCACTTTCGGTGCGGAGAGATTCGGCGCAAACGGAGAAAAATTTTATGACGGCTAAACTTTCAAATTTTAAAGAAACCGCTATGCGGATAGTCTTTGCTTTTTGTGCCTGCGTTTCTATTCTTGCGGTCCTGCTTATATGCATTTTTCTATTTGCAAACGGAGTTCCGACGGTGGGCAAGATCGGAGTAAAAGAGTTCTTGCTCGGAATTGAGTGGAAGCCTTTGCAAAATCTTTTCGGAATTCTGCCTATGATAATCGGAAGCATATATGTTACAGCCGGAGCTATCATAATAGGAGTTCCTATAGGGCTTTTATGCGCGGTGTATCTTGCGAAATTTTGCCCGAAAAGCATATATAAGATACTTAAACCCGCAGTCGATCTGCTTGCGGGAATTCCGTCTATAGTTTACGGCTTTTTCGGACTTGTGGTAATAGTTCCCTTAATGCAGGATTTATTCGGCGGAAGCGGAAAAAGCGTGTTCACGGCGTCTGTAATGCTGGGTATTATGATATTGCCGACGATTATAAGCGTATCGGAAGCGGCTCTGCGTGCTGTCCCGGGCAGCTATTATGAGGGCGCTCTGGCGCTCGGCGCCACGCACGAAAGAAGCACCTTTAAAGCGGTTTTGCCGGCGGCAAAATCGGGAATAACCGCAGGTGTTATATTAGGTATCGGAAGAGCGATAGGCGAGGCAATGGCTGTTAATATGGTGGCGGGCAACCAGGCGATAATTCCTAAGAGCATATTTGACGGAGTAAGAACTCTTACTTCAAACATAGTGCTTGAAATGGGTTATGCTACAGATCTTCACCGAGAGGCGCTTATTGCAACATCGCTTGTGCTTTTTGTTTTCATTCTTATAATCAATCTTTTGTTTTCACTTGCAAAAAAGGAGAAGAAGAGATGAATAAAGCAAAGTTCTTGCAAAAATTTAAAACCTATTTAAAGCACCCCGGCTCGCTTGCGATGTTTCTTTTGACCTGGCTTGCGGGAATAATCACGATTTCGGTCGTAGTATTCTTAGTGCTTTATATCTTAATAAAAGGAATTCCTAATTTAACGCCCTCGCTTTTTGCGTGGACTTACAACAGCGAAAATGTTTCTATGATGCCGGCTATTATAAACACGGTTATTATGACTTTGCTTTCTCTTGCAATAGCGGTGCCGATAGGAGTGCTTTCGGCGGTTTACTTAACAGAGTATGCAAAAAGAGGAAATCCGTTTGTAAAAGTCGTGCGGGTAACGACGGAAACTCTTGCGGGAATTCCCTCTATAGTTTACGGTCTTGTAGGCTACCTGATATTTGTTATTGCTATGAAACTTCATCAGTCAATGCTTTCGGGCGCTTTAACTCTTGCAATTATGATCCTGCCTACTCTTATGCGTACGACCGAGGAGGCGCTGATATCCGTTCCCGATTCTTTCAGAGAGGGAAGCTTCGGGCTCGGAGCAGGAAGACTCAGAACCGTGTTTAAAGTGGTTTTGCCGTCGGCAGTGCCGGGAATTTTATCGGGCATAATTCTTTCTATAGGAAGAATTGTGGGCGAAACCGCAGCGCTTATCTACACATCGGGCACCGTGGCGGGAATTCCGAAATCTCTTCTCGGCAGCGGAAGAACACTTTCCGTTCATATGTACGCACTGCTGAGCGAGGGGCTTTATATGGATCAGGCTTATGCGACCGCCGTGGTTCTGCTGATACTTGTGCTTCTTATAAATATTTTATCTGGTCTTGTTGCAAAAAAGGTCGCCGCGAAGAAGGGATAGATTATGGATAAATTTACAGTTAAGGATCTAAACTTATTTTACAATGATTTTCAGGCTCTTAAAAATATAAATTTAAATATGCCGTCAAATAAGATCACCGCGTTTATCGGGCCTTCAGGCTGCGGAAAATCGACGCTTCTTAAATCCTTAAACCGAATGAACGATCTTGTTGAGGGCTGTAGGATAGACGGCGAAATATGCCTTGACGGCGAGAATATTTACGGCGATATGGATGTGAATAAACTTAGAAAAAGAGTTGGAATGGTTTTTCAGAAGCCTAACCCTTTTCCGATGTCTATATACGATAACATAGCTTTCGGACCGCGAACTCACGGAATAAGGTCCAAAGCTAAGCTTGATGAAATCGTGGAAGAATCTTTAAGAGGCGCCGCTATCTGGGAAGAAACAAAAAATAAGCTTAAAAAAAGCGCGCTCGAGATGAGCGGAGGTCAGCAGCAAAGGCTGTGTATAGCAAGAGCGCTTGCAGTAAAGCCCGAAGTGCTTTTAATGGATGAGCCGACAAGCGCGCTAGATCCGATTTCCACTTCTAAAATAGAAGACCTTGCAATAGAACTCAAAAAAAGTTATACTATAATTATGGTAACTCATAATATGCAGCAGGCGGTAAGGATATCGGACAACACGGCATTTTTCCTCTTAGGCGAAGTTATTGAATACTCTCAAACTGAAAAAATGTTTTCTAACCCTAAGGATAAGCGCACAGAAGATTATATTACAGGCAGATTCGGATAGGCGGGATATTATGAGAAATAAATTTGATAATCAGCTTGAAAAGCTCAATGTGGAGCTTATATATATGGGAGCTTTGTGTGAAGACGCTATTTCGGCGTCTGTCAAAGCGCTTTTAGACCACGATAAAGGCCTTTTGGAAAAGGTCTTTGCAGCGGAAAGGGAGATAAATCAGAAAGAAAGAGATATAGAAGCTATCTGTATGAAGCTTTTGCTGTCCCAGCAGCCGGTCGCGAGGGATCTGAGATATATCTCTTCCGCTCTTAAAATGATATCCGATATGGAGAGAATAGGCGATCAGGCTTCCGATATAGCGGAGATAACCCGGTTTATTAAGGATAATGAAATAGTCGGAAAGGTCCATATCAAGGATATGGCGGAGGCGGCTATTAAAATGGTTACAAAGAGTGTGGACTCTTTTGTTAAAAAAGATCTTGAGCTTGCGCGCAGCGTGGCAAAGGATGATGACACGGTCGATAATCTCTTTTGCTGTGTTAAAGACGAGATAGTAAAGATTATCACTTTAGACAGGGAAAACAGCGAGTACGGCATAGATCTATTGATGATAGCGAAATATCTCGAAAGAATAGGAGATCATGCCGTGAATATTTCCGAATGGGTTGAGTATTCTCTTACAGGCGCCCACTCAAAATAAAATAAGGGGTAAATTATGATTTATTTGCTTGAGGATGACGAAAATATAAGAAAGTTTGTTACCTATGCTTTAAGACAGACAGGTTTTGAAGCGGTAGGCTTCGGTCTGCCCTCAGAGCTGTATGCGGCGCTAAGGGAAAACAAGCCGGAGCTTATACTTCTTGATATTATGCTTCCCGAGGAAGACGGAATATCGGTGCTTAAAAAGCTTAAAAATGATGTAACGGTTTCTGACATTCCCGTAATTATGCTAACGGCAAAATCAAGTGAATTCGATAAGGTGACCGGTCTTGACTCGGGCGCCGACGATTATATAACAAAGCCTTTCGGCACAATGGAGCTTATTTCAAGAATAAAAGCCATTATGCGCCGAACTAAGAAAAACGAAGAGGAATACACTTCGGGCGACCTTTATTTAAACCCCAAAAAACACATTATAAAGGTAAAAGGCGAAGATATCTCTCTTACCTTAAAGGAATTCGAAATTCTCTGCGCACTCTTTAAAAACAGGGGAACGGTGCTTACCCGCGACAGACTTCTTGAGGATATCTGGGGGTACGATTATGACGGGGAAAGCAGAACGGTCGACGTTCATATCAAAACCTTAAGGACAAAGCTTAAAGACAGCGGAGATATTATTGAAACGGTCAGAGGAATAGGCTATAAAATCGCGTGAGGGGAAATGAAATATGACTAAAAAGATCAACAGAGGAATTTTGATATCATCTGTGATAACGCTTATCGCAAGCCTGCTTTTCTTTGTGGGTGTGCAATATCAGATGTATGACGACAGCTTAAAGGACTCTTTAAGGAGCGAGGCTTACATAGTAAGCAAATTTGCCGACGAGAGCGATTTAAAGTATTATTCCGACGCGGATGAGAGAATAACGCTCATTTCTCCCGACGGTAAAGTAATTTTCGATAACAAGGCTATTGCCTCTTCAATGGCAAATCATCTTGACAGAAAAGAAGTAAAAGACGCTCTTAAAAACGGCGAGGGTTATGCGATAAGGCGCTCGGAAACATTGGGTATTAAGACCTGCTACTTCGCCTTGGAGCTTGATAACGGAAATGTTTTAAGAGTTTCAAACGATGCTTTGACGGTGCTTGCGGTAGTAACGGGATTATTGCCCGCTATCTGCGCAATAGCAGTTATGGCGGTCATTTTGGCGGCGGTGCTTGCAGGGATAATCTCTAAAAAGATAGTTAAGCCGATAAATAATATTGATCTTGACAGTCCCGAAATAGATTCTTCTTATGAAGAATTATCGCCTTTTATTTTAAAGATAAACGATCAGAACAGAAGAATAAGAAAACAGATAGCCCAGCTTAAAAGAAGCCGCCTTGAATTTGATACCATTGCCGAGAATATGGAAGAGGGACTTTGCCTTACCGATATCGAAGGCAACATTATAATGCACAATTCGGGCTTTAAAAAGATATTCGGCGACACAGGTGATATTGACGGAACAAATATTTTGACTGTCTGCCGCGATGAAAGCTTCAGAACGATTTTAGAGAGCATAAAAAACAACAAAAAGGGCGAAAATATGCTCGTTTTAAACGGCAAGAATTATGAAATTACCGCAAACCCCGTGTTTGATGAAAATTCAAAGCCCTGCGGAGCGGCAGTGCTTGCCGTGGATATCACGGAAAAAGAAAAAAGAGAAAAACTGCGCAGGGAATTCACAGCGAATGTATCTCATGAGCTTAAAACTCCTCTTACAGCCATAATCGGAATTTCCGATATGCTTAAAAACGGAATGGTTGAGAGCAAGGATATAAAAGGCTTTGCAAACGATATAAATTCCGAAGCGGTAAGACTTATATCGTTAGTTAACGATATAATCAAGCTTTCCGAGCTTGACGAGGGAAAAGAAACAGAGGAAAAAAAGGAAACCACCGATCTTTTAGATGTTTCGAAACAGGTAATAAAAAGCCTTAAAACAGTTGCGGATAAGAGCAATATATCTTTAAATCTAAACGGCGAAAGTGCCGAAATAAAGGGCGGAAAATCGCTGTGCTTTGAAATGATATTCAATCTTTGCGATAACGCGGTGAAATATAATAAGGAAAACGGCAGCGTGAATATCACCGTCGGAAAAGACGGGGACGCGCCTTTTGTATCGGTCAAAGACACGGGAATAGGCGTTCCCGACGGTCAGTACGACAGGATATTCGAAAGGTTTTACAGGGTAGATAAAAGCCGGTCGAAATCGACCGGCGGAACAGGACTAGGACTTTCCATTGTTAAGCACATAGCTTTAAGCCTGGGCGGAAAAATCGAAGTAAAGTCAAAGCTTAACGAGGGAACCGAAATTAAAATAACATTTTAAGTCATTGCTGATAATTTGTAATCAAACGCGGCTTCCTTTACAGAATAGAATTCTTTTTCCGAAACGGTGAATTCTTTCATTTTGCAAAGCGCTGTGCCGATTGCTATTTCTTCATCTGAAAATCTTGCTGATTTAAAGGGATTTTCATATAGGATATTCCCCTCGGCGGTTAAACTCGAAAGAGAAAAACCGTCGAGGTTTTCATTTTGCCCGCTTGAATTTCTCTTTATATCAAAGGTTACAGGAATATTTCCTTTTAAATAAGTGCAGGAATTATCGATTATCTCACCGTTTGTTCCGCGGATAATTATTTGCGAGCGGCGGATATCGGAAAAATACTGCTCATAGGAAAAATCATAAATCGCGGTTTTATTTTTAAACTGATATATCCTTATCTTTTCTTCGGAATTAACTATTTGCGGAGTCTTCAGTTTCCCGTTTCTGCCGTTGTACCTTGAAACGGTATCGCAAAGCGAAAAAGATTTTATTTCGGGAATTTCAAAGCCGGTGTTCAGGAAAAAGCGGATAAGACTTACCGCGTGATAATCGTGGCAGCAGGATAATTTAACCTGTGTGATATCCCCTAATATTCCGCTTTCGATAATTTTTTTAAGCGCCTGATTTTTAGGCATAAGATGAAACTGTTCGGATACCTGAATTCTTCCGCTTAAGCTTTTATCGGAAACCGGCGTTTCCGTGAGCACCGGGATATCTTTTTCCGAAAGAATTTTTAGCATTTCAGAGATTTGATCTTTACTCACACACGAAACAGCAAAATCAAAATCCAAGCTTAAAAGCTCTTCTAAAGACTCGGTTATTTTAACATTATATTTTCTTTGAAATTCTTCTCTTTTTTGCCCGTTTCTGATATAAATTCCGCTCACTTCGAATTTTTCGGGCATAAGAGCGGCAATTCTTAAATAAAATTCGCTTCTCCAGCCTGCTCCTATAATAGCATACCTTATCATAATTATCCCTCCAGATATTTTCTTGCAAATTGTTCCCTGTATTTCCCGGGGGAGATTCCCGTGGCTTTTTTAAAGGTATCGTTTAAATATTGCTGGCAGTTAAACCCGCACCGCTCGGCAATCCCGGTTATCGGAATATCATTATCAAAAAGCATCTCTTTGGCACGCGATATCCGCACCTCTGTTAAATAAGCATGGGGCGAAAGCCCGTATGCGGCGGTGAAAAGGTAGCGAAACCGCGATTCGCTTAAATTCACGCTTTTAGCCACATCCTCCGTTGAAATATGATAAATATAATTTTTTTCTATATATTTTTTTGCGCTGTGCATAAGGCCGTAATTAAAATTTACCCCTTTTTTGCTTTGTTTTGAATCCTTTATTAAAAGGCTGATAAGGGATAAAATCTTGCTGTGGAGCAAAAAGATATCTTTATTTTCCTTTTCGCTGATCACTATGATTTCGTGCATAAGCTCTCTTATTCCGTTTTTATGCACGGCGTCAAAAAAAGGGGGAAGAGAATCAAGTGTTTCGGATAATCTGCCCTTTGCCTCGAATTTTAAAAAGGCGGTTTTAAAGGGGAGCAGGCTGTGGCGCTTATCTCCCGGTTTTGCAACTATCACGCGATCTGTCTTTACAGCGATTTCCTCGCCGTTTAAATAAGAAAACTTCCCCGGCTCCAAAAAATACTCTATCTCGTAGCATTTTGAAATTCTTTCTTTGGAAATTTTGAGCTCTCCGAATTCGGAGCAATCAAAATATCCGCAGGTGATATTTTCAGGTAAAATAAATTCGCTCATTTTAAACCTCAATCGGATTTCTTAAAAAATAATCGGATTTTATATATACAAACCTCTAAAATCATAATACACTTAAAGCATAAAAAAGTAAAGGATAAATTTTTATGGAAAGTGTTAAATGTGAAATAAAAAAGCTTGTTATCCCCACCTATCCCGAACCCGCTGCGGAAGAAATGCCGATGTTTGCGGAAAACCGCGTTCATCAGCGCACGAGCGGAAGGCCTTATCCTAATAAGGTCGTGCTTGAGGTAAACCGAAAAGAGAAGATAGACCGCGAATACACCGTGGTGGTTTTGGAAAACGAATATCTTAAAATAGAAATTCTTCCCGAGATCGGCGGAAGAATATATTCTGCTCTTGATAAAACCACCGGGTATGACTTTTTTTATAAACAGCACGTTATAAAGCCTGCTTTGATCGGAGTGTTAGGCTCCTGGATATCGGGCGGAGTTGAATTCAACTGGCCTTTTCATCACAGAGCGTCAGGCTTTATGCCATGCGATTTTTATACCGAGATTTTACCCGACGGCAGCGCTGTATGCCATTTATCCGAGCATGATCCTATCGACAGGATGAAAGGAATGGTAAGCATAATCCTTTCTCCCTCCGAAAAGCGATTTGAAACAAGAATGAGATTATATAACCGCACCGACAGCGCCCACTCATTCCTCTGGTGGGAAAATGCCGCGGTGCCCGTGCACGAAAAATATCAGATATTCTTTCCGCAGGATGTAAGCTATGTTAATTTCCACTATCTGAAATCAAGGATAAGTTATCCGGTAGCCGGCGACGGCGTTTTTAACGGCATACCGATGAAAGAGCCGAGAGATATCTCCTATCATAAAAATACTCACCCTGCGACAAGTTACTTTGCCGCCGCTTCGGATTATGATTTCTTCGGGGGCTACGATCACGAAAAGCAGTGCGGAGTAGTCCACATAGGCGATCATCATTTGTCGCCGGGCAAGAAGATGTTTACCTGGGGTTACTGCCAGCTTGCAAAATCGTGGGAAAACGCACTTACCGATACCGACGGACAGTATGCCGAGCTTATGGCAGGCTCCTATTCCGATAACCAGCCTAATTTTTCCTGGCTTGAGCCTTATGAAACCAAGGAATTTTCGCAGTATTGGTATCCTATTTCAAAAATCGGCACGCCCACATTTGCAAATTTGGATATTGCTTTTAAAATCGACAGGGAAAACGGCAGAGTGCTTATTCAGCCGACAAGGCATTTTGAAAACGCGGTCGTTTCGGTAAAAAGAAATGATAAGGTTTTATTTGATAGCGTTTGCAGTTTAAGCCCCGAAAAATGCTCGGAATTTAAAATTGATGATATGTTCGAAATGCTCACGGTAAGCGTAACGGCGGAAGATGAAATTATAGGAACTTATACCGATAAGAAATTCGATAAATTCAATATGCCCGAGGTCATATCCGATATGCCCGAGGCAAAAAGTATGAATAGCGCGCAGGAATTATATCTTGCAGGAGTTCACACCGCGCAGTACCGCGATCCGAAAGTTGAGCCCGACGCTTATTTTAAAGAAGCTTTAAAGCGGGACATCAATCATATCCCCTCTCTTATAGAAATGGCGAAATATGAATATTCGCGCTATGATTTTGAAAGCGCTGAAAAATATGCAAAGAGGGCTATAGATAATATAACTTTATTTAACGAGCGGGTTAAAAGCGGAGAAGTCTATTATATTTACGCACTTATTTTGGAAGCTTCGGGCGATCATAAACTAGCTTATGATTATTATTACAAATCCGCCTGGGCGGCAGACTGCGTTTTAAAAGCTATGACGAGGATAGCTTTCCTCGATATTAAAAATAAAGATTATAAAGCCGCAATAAAGCACGCAAACACCGCTCTTGATTACGGCAGGAACGATAACTTAGCGCTTTTTGCCAAGGTTACGGCAATGCGCAAATTAAAACTCGATACATCTGAAGAAATATCAAGTCAGCTTAAAAAAGACAGGCTTGACCATTATATGAGGTACCTATATAACTCTGATGATTTTTATGATATTTTAGAGTCAAATCCGTTTGAAACGGTTATGGATATCGTTTTTGATCAGGACGCCTGCGGACTATACGAAGAAAATATTAAACTTTTAGAAGATCTTATCAGCCATAGGCCCGAAACAAAGCAGCCGATGCTCTATTATGCTTTAGGATATTATAAATATCTTTGCGGCCTTAGCGGAGCGGAAGATTATAAAACAGGCGATAAATGCGAAATTTTATCCACTTTTCCGCAGAGGAAAGAAGAAATGCGCATTTTAAACGATGTTATTTCAAAAACGGGCAGCGAGAAAGCAAAAATGCTGTTAGGCTGTCTTCTTTATAACAAAAGGCATTATGAAAAAGCGGCGGAATTATGGGAGGACTGCTCTGATTATATATCGTTAAGAAACAGAGCGGTTGCGTATTTCAGTCATTTAAACCGTGAAAAAGAAGCTCTGCCGCTTATGAAAAAAGCGATAGAGCAAAACAGTTTAAGCGAACAGCTTATTTATGAAACTGTGGTTTTAATGGATAAATTATCTGTTTCGGCTAAAGAAAAAATATATTTCCTAAAATCCCATAAAATCACTCGTGACGACTGCATAACCGAGCTTGCGAAAGCCTATAATCAGAATTTCGAACCCGAAAAAGCGATAGAAACTTTGCTTAGCCGCAATTTTGTCCCCTGCGAGGGCGGAGAGCACGCAATAGCAGATCAGTATTTAAACGCATTCATGGCTATTGGAAGAAAAGAGCTTAACTGCGGTAATACCGAAAAAGCGCTTGAAGCGTTTAAAAAAGGTCAAATTTTGCCGCAGTCCTTAGGAGCGGGACTTTGGAATCACTGCAAATTAGTGCCGCTAAAATATTTTGAGGCGCTTTGCCTTAAAAAAACAGGGAAGACTGATGAGGCAAAAGAAATTTTCAGATATATTGCAGAAATCGAAATAGAATATTTCAGCAATATGCACTTAAAAGAATTGCCGTATTTTCAGGCTTGCGCTTTTGAGCATTTAGGCGAGCATATAAAAGCCGTGAAGATCATAACAAAGTATAAAAGAGAGTGGAGCAAAATAATAAATGCGGTAGATAACGGATTTTTCTCTACCACGCCTTTCTTTATCTCTTTTACCGATGATCCCAAAAAGCTCCGCAAAGCAGAGTATTTATACCTTTTATCGCTTAATTTTGATTTTGAGGGTGAAAAGGAAAAAGCGCAGAAAAGCATTCTTGAAAGCTTAAAATTAAACTTTGAAAATTTACCTGCGCTTAATTTTAAAAAATTTGGATTTTTATCTTAAAAAACCGAATATTTCTTTATAAGTGAGAGCATTTGTGTTTTGTCCTTGATTCCGCTCTCCAAAAGAATTCTTTTAATGCGGTATTTCACACCGCCGGTCGTGAGATTAGTTCTTTCGGCGGTCTGATCTATCGTATAGCCCGAAATCAGCGAAGATATTATCTTTTTATCGGTTTCGCTTATAATATTCAAGATCTTTTCAAGATCGAGCATTTCTTTAAGCTCGCTGTCGGTATAAAATGAAGAGGTACTGCTTTTATCATTTAATGCAACCTCTTCCTGCCGCGGCGGCTTTTTATTTTCGGCGTTCCATTTTACGCTCACCGTCATTCCGGAAATATATGGGTGGGAATTAAGCCTTTCATAAATAAAGACTGCGGCTTTGCCGTACTGCTCGAAATTCATATCCACGGAAGTTATAGTGCCTTTATAAAAAGATGAAAGCCTTGTTTTTGCACAGCTTAATATTTTAAGGTCAAAGAGCGCTTCTGGAACGGAAATTTTTAGATTTTCAACAAGAGAAATTGCCGCGAAGTCATTTGAGCAGATAACGGCGTCAAAATCCTTATATTCTTTTAAAAACTCGCTAAAGCATTTCTTTAAAGAGCCGAAATTCGCAAATATCCGTATTTTAGAAAAGCTTTCGTCCTTAAAAGTGAAAAGTCCGTCAACTCTGCCGATATCTGAAACCGACTCGGTGTTTACCCCGTAAAGCGCAACGCGCGTTTTACCCGAAGCTTTAAGCTCGTCTAAAAGATATTTCATCGAGCCCATAATATCCGAGCATACGCAGCTGTAGTCGCAGCCGGGCACATTTTCCGCCTGATTACAGATAAGGATAGGCTTTATTCCGGCACCGTTCAATTTTTTTACGGTGTTATTTATCCAATTATAATCGGAGGCTATTAAAAATACCCCGTCATACTCTTTTTTTATTTTATCGTAGGCGTCGCAAAACGGAATTCTTTTTTGCTTTAACCGCTCTTTTAGACTTTTATAAAGCTCTTTGCACCAAACCGAGGTACTGTAAGACGGCTCTCTTAAAATAGCTACCAATTTCATCACCGATTTTATTATACTATTTTGCCCTATTTTTGGCAAACAGAAATTTATGATTTTTTACACAGCTTTTTCTGTCTTTAAAACGAACGATAATTTTGGTTTAATAAGATAAACAATTATTCGGAGGAGATATTATGAAAGAGGTAAAATGTGAGAAAAAAGGTATGGTAATTCCTACCTATATTCCGAAAAAAGCCCACGAACTGCCGATGTTTTTTGAAAATAAGCCTTATCAGGGAGCTTCGGGAAGAGTTTATCCCATTCCTTATTGCGACGGAATTTCCGATGAAAAGACAGATGTAAATTATGAAGTATATACTCTTGAAAACGAATATATCAAAACTATAGTTGCTCCCTCGCTCGGAGGAAAAATTTTGAGAGGTTACGATAAAACGGCGGACTATGACTTTATTTATTATAACGAGGTCGTAAAGCCGGCGCTTGTCGGTCTTGCGGGGCCGTGGATTTCGGGCGGTATCGAATTTAACTGGCCGCAGCACCACAGACCCACCACCTTTATGCCCTTAGAGGCAGTTATGGAAGAAAATCCCGACGGCGGAAAGACAGTGTGGACAGGCGAAGTGGAGCCTTTCGGAAGAATGAAAGGTATGGCAGGCATAACTTTAGATAAAGGAAGAAGCTATATAAAAGCCAAAGTTAGAGTTTATAACCGCACTGCGTTCCCGCAGGTATTTATGTGGTGGGCAAACCTCGCAGTTCCTGTGAATGACGATTACAGAACTGTTTTTCCGCCCGACTGCGAGTGGGTGAACGATCACGACAGAAGAGCCGTGCTTGAATGGCCGATAGCAAAGGGCGTTTACAAAACAGCAAGGCCTTATGATTTTAAGAAAGGCACCGATCTATCGCATTATGACGCGGTGAAAGTTCCGTCTTCTTACCTCATTTCGCAGGGTCAGTCCGATATGGACTTTATTTCGGGCTATGATACAGGTATCAAAAAAGGTATAGCCACGGTTGCAAATCACCATATTTCCCCCGGTAAAAAAATGTGGCACTGGGGAACAGGCGATTTCGGCGATATGTGGTGTTCTAATCTTACCGATAAAAACGGTCCTTATATAGAGCTTATGACGGGCGTTTACACCGATAATCAGCCCGATTTTACCTGGATCGCTCCTTATGAAACGAGAGAATTCGAGCAATACTGGTATCCTGTGCGCGAAATAGGCGAAATAAAAAATGCGACTATTGACGCTGCGGTAAATGTTGAAGAAAGAAAAGGCGGTATTTATTTCGGATTTAATGTTACCGGAGTATTTAATAACTGCAAAGTAAGCGTTTTAGACGGCGCTGAAGAAATTTACAGCGAAAAAACCGATATGTCGCCCGATACTGTTTATCAGAAAACTCTTGAAATTAAATTTCCCGATATTCATAATATTAAGGTATCGCTTTTCGATGAAAGCGGTAAAGAACTTGTTTCTTATACCCCTTACAGGCGCGGACAAAAGCAGCCGATAAAGGTGAGAAAACCTGTTAAAAGGCCCTGCGAGTATAACACCGTTGAAGAACTTTATATAAACGGATTTCATTTAGAGCAGTATAAGCAGCACAATTACAAACCTGAGGATTATTACATTGAGGGATTAAAGCGCGATCCTTTGGATATCCGCTGCAACACATCTATGGCAAGACTCAGCCTTAAAAACGGCAAGTTTAATGAATGCGTTAGATTCTGCGATAAGGCAATAGAAAGGCTTTGCGACAGAAACGAGCATCCTGCCGATACAGAGGCATTTTATTTAATGGGACTGGCGCTTGAATATCTCGGAGAATATGATAAGGCTTATGATATTCTCTACAGAGCCGCCTGGAATTATCCGCACAGAAGCGCGGCGATGTTTGAGCTTGCAAATATCGATTGTAAAAACAAAGATTATAATGCGGCTCTACTCAAGCTTGACTAATCTTTAAACTTAAATGCGGGCCACACAAAAGCGCATAATCTTAAAACTGCAATTTTAAGAAAGCTTGATTCCGTTTCGGCGCTTGAAAGTGCTAAAGAGGGAATAAATGACGATAAGCTTGATCTTTTCGCTATGATAGAATACTCTCATTTTGCCGATAATAAAGAAAAAACAGCGCAGTTTTTAAGCAAACCCGAAAATCTGCTTGATTGCGCGCGCGATTATATGAAAGCCGGATTTTATGACGACGCTCTTTATGCTCTTGATTTATTTACAGGCTCATCTCCGCTTATAAATTATTACAAAGCATTTATCACATCCGATAAATCGTATATCAAAAAAGCGGAAAAAGAGGAAATGGGATATTGCTTCCCGTCAAATATCGAAGATATTCAGGTTTTAAAATATGCAATAGACGAAGACGATACCGCGGCAAACGCGAGGTATTATCTCGGCTGCCTTTTCTATGATAGATTCAGGTTTGACGAGGCGGCAAAATGCTTTGAAGAATGCGTTTTGATAAATCCCTCGCACGCGAGAGCCTGGCGCAACCTTTCGCTTTATTATTTCGATAAATTAAAAATGGGCGAAAAAGCGCTTTATTGTATGGAAAACGCATTAAAATTCTGCCCCACCGATCCGAGGCTTTTGCTCGAATATGAGCAGCTGCTCAAAAACACCGGTGCCGATATAGAAGAAAGACTTGCGGTATATGATAAATATCCCGAGCTTTTAAAACAGCGCGACGACTGCTATCTTGACAGGCTTACGCTTTTATCGATGCAGGGCAAATACGAGGAGGCTGTAAAGCTGGCAGCCGATAAGCACTTCCATATTTATGAGGGCGGAGAGGGCAAGCTTACAAAGCTTCACGCATGGATGTATGTCCTTTTAGGAAACGAGTATGCAAAGTCAGGCGATAATACAAAGGCTGAAGATGCTTATAAGAAAGGAATAAATATGCCTAAATCCTACGGAGAGGCTAAAACTTTCTTTAATCAGGAGGCTCATATCTATTATTATTTAAGCAAGCTTTATTCCGGTGAGAAGCGCATTAAAGCGCTTGAAAAAGCAGCTGAATATAAAGCGGCTGTTTCTGAAATTTCCCTTTTCAGAGCGCTTGCCTTAAAAGAACTTGGTAAAAAAGACGAAGCAAAAGCGGTGCTTGATGAAATGCTCGAGGTTGCGGATAACCATATAATAAATAAAGATATGAGAACGTATTACGGAGTAGGTTCTCCCTCGCCTATGCCTTTTGAGCTTGATATAGAAAAGAATAATCTTATATCGGGGTATACCCTTAAAGCCTTTGCGCTTTTAGGCCTTGAAAGGTACAGCGAAGCCGAGATATGCATAAGAAAAGCGGAAAGCCTTGATAAAAATAATTTTGAAGTTTATGCTTTCAGGCAGGTAGCTTTAAATGATTAAAACTTATACTTTAGAAAGCGGCGGGTTTGAGGCGCTTATAGCCCCTGATTTCGGAGCGAATATTTTTAAGCTTTCTTATAATTCTTCAGATATTTTAAAACCTCTTAAAAAAGAAAGCGAGCTTTCGGCCGATCCGTTTATAATCGGTGCGCCGCTGCTTTTCCCGGCCAACAGAACGGCAAACGGAAAATTTTTCTTTGAGGGCAGAGAATATTCTCTGCCCGTGACGGAGGAAAGGTCTAAATCGAACCTGCACGGACTTTTATACAGGCAGAAATTTTCGGTTTTATCTTATAATGATTCAAAAATAGAGCTTTTATATGAAAATAAAGGCGATATCTACCCGTTTTTATTTAAAATAAAAGTTTTATATGAAATAAAAGACGGTAAATTCATTTCGAATTATACCGTCATAAATACCGATATTAAAAATATGCCTTTTACATTTGCTTTGCATTCAACCTTTTGTGATCGCGGAAACTTTTCAGTTCCGATAGAAAAAAGCAGGAAAGAGATTCTTTTAATCTTCCGCTTTCCGGATATTATCCTTTAAATGAATTTGAGCGCACCTTTATTTCGGGGGCGCAGTCAAAAGGGAATGTGATATCAGGATTTTATAAAGCGTGCGGCAGCACAGTTTTTGTGAGCGATGTGAAATACACAGTTTCTGATAATTTTGACCATTTCGTGCTTTATAACGGCGGAAAAAGCAGCGGATTTATCTGTATCGAGCCGCAGTGCGGAGCTGTAAACGGACTAAATTTAAAAGACGGCTTTAAAATTTTAAAGCCGCAGGAAAACAGTGAATTTAATACTAAAATCGAAATAATGCGGCAGGTATAATTACCCGCCGCATTAATTATAAGGTATTTTATCTTCTTCGTCTTTTTGAAGAATTTTGTTAAGCACCCAATGTCCGTCTTTTCTCTTGAATTGCCAGAATTCCATGAAAAATGCGGGAATTGTGTCGCCTGATGTTTTCAACTGCGTCGCCGTGTTTATTATATAGTCGGACATACTGCCCATTATGTAAAACCAGATAAAATCCTTATCTTCACCCGGCTCATCGTGAACAGCCACCGGCGAAACGCTTAAAAGCGATATATTTTTAAGCACAAGCAACTCGTTTCTAAAAGACATCCAATCAAGCTTTGACTGCATATTTTCAAACAATTCATCGGAAAGATAATATTTTGCGGGAGTCATATCCATATTTGTCCTTGCGGACTGAATTGCAAAAAAGCTTTCTTTAACACTTGATTTTATATCTTTATATTTAAATGAATCGTCGCTTGCTTTAAGTTTTTTCATAAGCTTTTTGGATAATCGCGATCTTTTGGTTATTCTGTATAAAAAGCTATTGTGGAGGAAGCGGTTAAAATATAAATAATGGGTTCTATGGGAATTGATGAATCCGAGCTTGTATCCTCCGTTTCGCCGTTGTTAAAATCTTCGTCGTCACCGTTACCGCCGAATACTTTAAGGCAATTGGCGGAATCGGATATAAAAGCGTCATTACCGTAAAACTCAAAAAAGCCTGAAGATAATTTAAATAGAACCGCTACAAGTAATATAAAACACGCCGCTTTTCGCATTGATTCACCCCGTGAAATTTTCTTAAATTTATTATATCAGTTATTTTTGTTAAAAACAAGGAATTTTTATTGACATTCAAATTTAAATTTTGTATAATGTCGTAATAATATTTATGATTTTTTATATAATTTATACGAAAATGGTCGGTAATATGGAAGTTAAAATTCTCGGCAACACGGCGAGTATCCCCGATGTGGGGAAAGATTGCCCCTGTTTTCTTGTCAATGAAGAGTTTTGATTGATTGCGGTCTTGATGTTCTTTCGGACTTAAGGGAAACAAACTGCGATCTTTCGAAAATAAGGTATATCATTTTCACTCATATGCACTATAATCCCGCCGCTGCAGCTGAAATTTTAAAAGACGCGAAATTTTTCTGGCTTATATTTAACCATGTATTTGATAAATGGCACATCAGAGTGTTTGACAGCTGGAAAACGGATAACGGCGAAAAAAATCTGCTTAATTACTTTAAGTCTTTGCCGTATCCTGTCAGCATTTCGCATGACGGCGACGAGTTTTTATTATAATTTTTTAAATTTACGGAGATGTTAGAATGAATGAAACTTTGATACTTATTGCAAAGATCCTGCTTTCGGTAATCGTGGGCGGTCTTATCGGAAGCGAGCGTGCTTATCACGGCAGAAACGCGGGAATGAGAACTCATATTCTCGTATGCTTAGGAGCCACGCTCACTTCAATGACAAGTATCTTCGTTGCGGATAAATTGGGCCTTGGCGGCGATGTTTTCAGAATTCCCGCCCAGGTTATTTCAGGGATAGGCTTTTTGGGAACGGGCGTTATAATTCTTCGCGGCAATAATATGGTAACGGGTTTAACCACTGCCGCAGGGCTTTGGACCACGGGCTCGATAGGCGTTGCCATCGGTTACGGATATTATACAGGTGCAATCACCGCAGCACTTTTATTTTTAGTATCTATAATTCTTTTTGCCAAGCTTGAAAAGAGAAACAAGTCAAAAAAGGTTTTGTATATAGAAATTAACGATATGTATAAAACAAATGCGGTGATAAAAGCTTTAAAAGAGTTTGTAGGACCGGAAATCAGTTACAGGATAATTTCCCCAAAAAGCAAATTTCAGGGCAACCTCGGGATAAGCGTTATCTGCGACAGAGATTTTGATAAAAACCTTGAAAAACTTCTTGAAGACGAAAGTGTGATTTACGCAGTTTTCGAGGGAAATTAAAAGTTAAAATGAAAAGCTCCGCGAAACATAATTTTGTTTCGCGGAGCTTTTTGTCCGATAATACTGAGAGATTTGAGCTCTATACACAAAATTTAATCGCCGAATTTAGCTTTTATTTGTTCGTTAACAATAGCGTGCATTACAGGAATAACTTTCAAATCCTCTTCTCTTACGCTTATTTCTGCAATGTCATCTTTTTCGCCGTACTGAGGAAAATTGACAAGCCAATATCCGGCAGTTCGTTGTTCCAAGCAGATCCAGCCCTGCATTCCCTTGTGGATTCCGTCTTCAACATACTCTTCTTTTTCAACAATTACTTCTACACAATCCATCATTTTCATTTTATTTACCTCAGTAAGGTGTATTTAATTTTTCTGTTTGTTAATACAGACACACCTGATTTTATTGTCTAAGCGCAATAAAATAAATTATTGCAAGCATTAATAAGACGATAGCGAAGAAAAGCCAAGCATTGGATTTCTGCTTTGCCGGCTTATAATCAACGGTTTTGGTATTATACGAAACAGCTTTCTTTTGGCTTTTGGATGCTCTAAGCAAAGTTAAAGGATCATCTCCTGATATTATGCGCGAGTAAAAATTTTTCACAAAATTTAAGTCTTCCGGTTTGCTGATTTGATAAATATCAGGATCGTGGGCTATTTGATTTCTTAAAAAGCGTATATGTTTAAGATTTTTATAATCAAAGCTCCAAGAAGAGATATACGATAGCCCAAAGTTATAGACATTATCCATTTGGAAAATATATTCGCTTACGCCGTTTTGGCAGGAGTACATATTTGAGCAAAGCTTATCTAAGCGCTTATATTCTTCAAAGAAAATATTATCTGAATTCTGCAAATTTCTCACCCGCTGTTTATTTTAAATATGAATCGAAAAAAATGAAAGGCAGATAAAATATATATTTAAAAACTTTATCGCTATTACTTTTTACTTTCCAAAGCCCTAAAGACTTTTTAAGGAATAGTGAAGAGGGAATAGGTAATAAGTAAAGCCCCAAAGGCTTGTGCCTTTAGGGCTTTGGTGGGAGAGGATGGATTCGAACCATCGAAGCATAAAAGCAGCAGATTTACAGTCTGTCCCCTTTGGCCACTCGGGAACTCTCCCATATTAAATTTTACTCCGCATTTAAGTGGAGCTGGTGGACGGACTTGAACCCCCGACCTGCTGATTACAAATCAGCTGCTCTACCAACTGAGCTACACCAGCAAATTTTCAATGCCAAATAAATATACCATATTTAAAGGCATAAGTCAAGATAAAATTTACTTTTAAAAAAGAAAAATTTTCGGAGGTTTTAAAACCTCCGAAAAATCAAAGGGTGTTTTGCTCGTCGAGAGTTAAAGAATAGCTGTCCATAAACTCTTCGAGGAAGATATCGGCGGGTTTGAACTTTAAATCCTTTATTGATTTTAAAGTGGCTTCTTTTGCGGAGGCAAACTCGCGGTTACCCATATTAAGCTCTTCGGTGCATTTGATAAGAGCGGAAATTTTATCGGCTGCTTTTACGAATTTTTCTGTTTCGGCGTCACAGCTGTAAATATCGGAAAAAGGCTCTTTCAAATAGTCGGGGAGATAGGAAAGAAGCTTTGTTTCGGCTGTTTTTTCAACCTGCTTATAAGCCGATTTTATTTCCGTATTATAATATTTTACAGGCGTTGGCATATCGCCGGTGAGAATTTCCGAGGTATCGTGAAAAAGCGCCGCAACGGCTATTTTTTCGGGATCGGCAGATCCGTTTAACTTCTTATTATCAATGAGTGCAAGCGCGTGGGCTATAACTGCCGTTTCAAAAGAATGCTCGCAGAGATTTTCACTTCTTATATTTCTCATAAGCCCCCACCGATTGATATTCTTCATTCGGCTGAGCATTGCATAAAAATGACTTTTCAAAACTACCACATCCTTATTGAATATTATACCATTTTTTGTTATAATATCAATACAGCATTTAAAAAAGGACTGATAAAATGAATTTCACCGATAAAAAGGCGATGACTTTAAGACCGGTAAAAGAAAAAAAGCTTTCTGTTTTTTTAACGGCTCTTTTATGCGCGGCGGTCATATTTGTGCCGTTTATAATTGAAGGTCACGGATATTTTACATTTTTCGGTGATTTTAACGTTCAGCAGATACCGTTTTACAAAATGTGCCACGAGGCGGTGAGATCGGGCAACATTAAATGGAGCTTTACGACAGATCTCGGAGCGAACTTTATAGGTTCTTACAGTTTTTATCTTTTGGGCAGTCCCTTTTTCTGGCTTACGATTCCGTTCCCGACGGATATGGTGCCTTATCTTATGGGACCTTTGCTGATACTTAAATTTGCGCTTGCCGCTTTTACGGCTTACCTTTATATAAGGCGGTTTACCAAAACTGCGGCGGCAGCACAGATCGGCGGTCTTTTATATGCTTTTTCGGGATTTTCGGTTTATAATGTCTTTTTCAATCATTTTCACGAGCCGATAATAATGTTTCCGCTGCTTCTTTTGAGTATGGAGCTGCTGATCACCGAAAACCGCAGGGGAGTTTTTGCGCTGGCAGTTGCGGCGAGCGCTATTATGAATTACTTTTTCTTTTTCGGAATGGTCGTATTCTGCATTATTTATTATATTGTAAGAATATGGTCGGGAGCAATAAGATTTAAGTTTAAGAGATTTTTAGTAATAGGATTTGAGTCTGTATTAGGTGTCAGCCTTGCGGCAGTCTTGCTTTTGCCAGGCATTGCCGCGGTGATAAGCAACAGCAGGGTATCCGAATTTTTGACCGGCTGGAACGCTATAACTTACGGCAAAGAGCAGATATACCTTAATATAATAGAGTGTTTCTTCTTCCCGCCTGATCTTCCGGCAAGGCCGGTATTTTTCCCGGAGGCGGATGTAAAGTGGTCGTCGCTCGGAGGCTGGCTGCCGGTATTTTCTATGACGGGTGTTTTAACTGTGCTTGTTACCAAAAAGAAAAGCTGGACAAAAAGGCTTATAACTATCTGCTTTATATTTTCGATGTTCCCGATTTTAAACAGCGCTTTTTATGCTTTTAACTCGGCTTATTACGCGCGCTGGTTTTATATGCCGGTGCTTATAATGTGCCTTTGCACAGTTACGCTGTTTGAAGAAAGAGAAGCGGACTTTAAACCCGGATTTATTTACACCGGTCTTATAACGCTTGCGTTTTTCCTCGTTATCGGATTTTTCCCGAACAAAAATGACGACGGAACGATTACATTCGGGCTTTACACGCAGGATAACGACGGCTTGTTCAAGAGCAGATTTTTTGTGACTGCGGCGATAGCGCTTATCTGCCTTATTATGACCTTTGCGCTTTTAAAGATAAGAAAGAGCAGTTTAAAAGCATTTTTCAGGTCGGCTACGGTATGCGTTTGCATAGTTTCGGTCCTTTATTCGATGTTCTTTATTTACAGCGGAAGAATGCATTCCGATGATATCGACAGCGTGATGATAGATCAGCTTATAGAAGGCAATGTAACTATTCCCGACGACAAAAGCACCTACAGGATAGACGTTTACGACGGGGTGGACAACACCGCGATGTTCCTCGGGTACTCATCGATCAATGCGTTTCATTCGGTAGTGCCGTCATCAATTATGGAGTTTTATGACAGCATAGGAATAGAGAGAAATGTCGGAAGCAGGCCGAGCACAAAATACGCAAGCTTAAGACCGTTTTTATCGGTAAAATATCTGCTTAATCCGGTAAATGCGGAGAGCTTTATAAACACAAAGGGCGAAACGAGAATGCCCGATTACAACTATATTGATACCGACGGCGGATATTATATCTACGAAAACGAAAATTATATTCCTTACGGATTTTCTTACGATTATTTTATTTCGGAGAGCGATTACTATTCTTTATCCGAAAACGACCGATGCTCTATGCTTTTAAAGGCGATAGTGCTTAACAGCAAGCAGGTAAACGAGTACGGAAAGCTTATGAAGAATATAAACGATGAAGAAGATACAGACGATGTTTTGCCGCCTGAAAACGAGGAAAGCGAAAATCTCATAACAGAGGAGCAGACTGAAAAATCCGAATTTGTAAAAGAGCTTGAAAAAAACTGCGCCGACCGCAGGGAAACCGCAAGCACAAGCTTTATTACGGATAACGACGGATTTACGGCGACCGTTTCCCGGGAAAAGGAATCGCTTGTATTTTTCTCGGTGCCTTATGACGAGGGATTTACGGCTACTGTAAACGGAGAAAAGGCGGAAATATTAAAAGTAAATATCGGATTTATGGCAGTAAAGGTAGGAAAAGGCACAAGCGAGATAAGGTTTGATTATAAAACGCCGATGCTGTCTTTAGGATTAAAGGTAAGCGGAACCGCCGCCGTCATATTTATAGCATATTTTGTAATCTGTTCTGTTTACTTTAAGCGTCACCCGTCAAACGAATACTACCCCGAGGGTGAGGATCTTATCAAAAAGTGGCACAAAGAAGACCTTCTTGACGCCGCCGCAAGCTTTGACAGCACGGCACTGGAGCCGGAATTTGAATATGATCTTTTAGACGATATTCCCGATATCGGCAGCGCCGCAGATAACGAGAAAAATTCATATCTCGGCGGATTTTCAATAGATACCGACGCTTTTAACGACGATAAGGATTAGAAAAACTTAAAAATTTTAAAATTTTTATTGACAGGACCTATCAGTTTAGGGTATAATCATAAACTGATAGGTTGTCTTAAAAGGAGGTTTAAAATATGAAAAGAACATATCAGCCTAAAAAGCTTCATCGTAAAAAAGAACACGGCTTTTTAAAAAGAATGGCTACTGCTAACGGTAGAAAAGTACTTGCTCGCCGCAGATCCAAAGGCAGAAAGAAACTCACATACTAAAGCCACTGTTTATGTGGCTTTTCCTTTTATTCCTGGATAAAAAGGAGAAATAATGAAGTATTTCGAGAAGATAAAGGAAAACCGGGATTTCCGCAGAATATATAACCGCGGAAAATCCGCCGTGGCAAACGAATTTGTTTTATATGCCTGCGGCGGTAAGCCGGGAAAAGTCAGGCTCGGAATCACGGTTTCGAAAAAGATCGGCAGTGCTGTCAGCCGAAACCGTGCAAAGCGGGTCATAACAGCCGCTTTCAGAGAATGCGCTAAAGATATTCCGCAGGGAGATTTTGTGATAGTCGCAAGATCGAGAATATTAAGAGCAAAAAGCACGCGCGTTGCGGAAATTTTAAAAACACAGTTAATAAAGTTCGGTTTTTTGGAATGAAAAAAATCAAAAATCCTTTTAAATCGGCGATAATTGCGCCGATAAAGTTTTACAGAAAATTTATTTCACCAAACAAAATTCCCTGTTGCAGATTTACTCCCTCCTGCTCGGCTTATGCGATAGAAGCCATTGAAAAGCACGGATGTATAAAAGGGATGTATCTGTCAGTAAAAAGAATTCTTAGATGTAATCCATTTTGCAAGGGCGGGTATGATCCCGTGCCTGAAAAGAAATCAAAATAGAAAACATAACTTAAGCTAAAAAGCGCTTTAAGTTTTCAATAAAATCGGAAAGGCAAAAAACAAATGGGATTTTTAAGTAAGATTATAAACACGCCGCTAAGCGCGGTTCTCCGCTTTTTCGCGGATATATTCGGCGGAAGCTTTGCCGCTTCTGTTTTTATGTTCACTCTGCTTATAAATGTTATTCTTATTCCGCTCAGCATTAAAAGCCAAAAGGCTTCTGTTCAGCAGCTTAGAATAAAGCCGAAGATGGATGATATAAAGAAGCGTTACGGTGACGACAGGCAGAAGCTTGCCGAGGCTCAGCAGAAGCTTTACAGAGATGAAAATATTTCAATGTCCGGCGGCTGTCTTCCTATGTTTATCCGTCTGGCGCTTATGCTTTGTATCTATTACCTTATTATGTCGCCGCTCACTTTCCTTGAGAAAGTCGATTCGGATAAAATAAGCACCGTTACGACCACAATTTCGGCAGCTGTAGAAGATTTAAGCGATAAAGATAAAACCGAATATAAGGATTTTACGGAAACCTGGGGTAAAAAAGGCGGATATAAAGAACTTCCTCTTATCAAAGTACTTGACGAGCATTTTGACGAGATAGCAAAGATCGTTCCTGCAAAGGAATATAAAAAGATCGAATCCGATCTTAAAGAAATTAAAAAAGCGCACGATAATTCCGATATAAGATATAATCTGGGAAGTATCGATCTTACCGAAAAGCCGAATTTTGATATAAATATTTTTGCTAAATATCAAACGATATGGCTTATCCCGATATTTGCGTTTTTAGCTCAGATGCTCACAAGCATTATTTCAATGTTTATTAATAAAAAGAATAATCCCGACGCTCCGACTATGGCGGGTATGATGCTTACAATGCCTCTCATCTCGCTTTTCTTAGGATTTACATTCCCCGGAGGAGTAGGATTTTACTGGATATGCTCTTCGCTTATAGGAGGTCTTATTCAGTCTGCCGTTCAGCTTTATTACGGCCCTGCAAAAATGCTTGCAAATCAGCGTATAAAAGAGCTCAAAGCAAGAGCGGATTTTGAAAAGAAACAGATAGAAAAATCGGAGCAGGCTGCAACCGAACCCGAAAGTGATAATAAATAAAGGAGGACTTTTCTTGATTAGAGAAGCAAGAGGCTTCGGAGAAGATGTTAACGAAGCAAGAGAAAACGCCATTAAAGAGCTTGGCGCCGATATAACAGATGATGTTCAATTTGAAATAATTTCAACTGCTAAAAAGAAAGTGCTCGGCATTTTCGGAGGCTGCAAAGCCGAAGTAAGAGCGTTTATTGAATTGCCGGAAGTAAAAAAGCCGCAAAAGAAGGCTAAAAAGTCTTTAAGCGAGCAAAAAGATGTGGATAAAAAGAAAAAGGCGTCCGAAGTTAAAGCAGAGGCGCCCGCTAAAGAAAAAATGATCCTGGATCCTTTTGATGATGCGGTGGATGTATCTTTAATTCCCGAGGGCAGTCCTGCTCTGGAGGCAGTGGAGTATTTAAAGAAAATTTTTGCGGGGCTTGGCTGTGAAATAAGCTCTATAAAAGTAGCCGCAAAAGAAAATGCGGCATATATCCTGGTTGACGGTGAAAATGTCGGCACTGTTATAGGCCGCAGAGGCGAAACTCTTGACGCTGTTCAGTACCTTGCAAGTCTTGCTGTGGATAACGGCGGGAAATATTACAGAGTATCCGTAAATGTAGGCGATTACAGAGAGAAAAGAGAGCAGATGCTCACTTCTCTTGCAAAAAGAATTGCAAATCAGGTTCTTAAAACCGGAAGAGGCAGAAGACTTGAGCCGATGAATCCTTATGAGCGCAGAATTATTCATACCGCCGTGCAGGCTATTGACGGAGTAGTTTCTTCATCAGTCGGCGAAGGTGACGCAAGAAGAGTTGTTATTTATCCCGAAAACGGAGAAATGCCGAAAGAGCGAGCTTACAGCTCCGATCGCAGATCTTCAAGGCCGAGAAGAAATAATAACAGCGTAAAAGCAGATCCCGACAGGGAGCCTAAAAGGGATACTGATATCCCGCTTTACGGAAAAATAAATTAATTGATTTAAGCGACCTTTTAAAAGGCCGCTTTATTATTTATTGACAAAAGTAAAAAAATATTATACAATATTAATGTACGGCGTGCCGACTTAACTTGCCGTGCAAAGTTATTTCAGCGCCGGGACCGTATCGGCATAGCGGTTGACGAGGATGGGGAGCATCGAAATATTCGGCGGATGTCCCACGGCCGGCAGGTCGTAAACGAGCGTTTAAAACCCGAAAGCGATTTCGGAACAGAGGCGTTTCGCTATGCTGTAAAATATCAATTAAATTGATGCGTAAAAAAGGTCCCGAAAATTCAGCTACGGCAAGTTATGTTTTGCCGCCGCTTTTTTGTCGTGTATAATTGTGCCTTTTTGCGTGTCGCGGAAAGGTGCTTTTTTTATGTGTGGAATAGTTGGATTTACAGGTAAAGATCAGGCGTCGGAAATTCTGTTGACCGGTCTTGAAAGACTTGAATACAGAGGATATGATTCTGCAGGTATCGCCGTTTTAAACGACGGGAAAATTCAGGTAGAAAAAACCACCGAAAGAATCAAAGAGCTTATTGAAAAGACCGACGGCGGCAAGACTGTTAAAGGTACAACGGGAATAGGCCATACAAGATGGGCAACTCACGGAGGCCCCTCTTTTAACAATGCTCATCCGCATCTCAGCGGCGATAAAAAATTCGCTGTTGTGCATAACGGAATCATCGAAAACTATCTTGCTCTTAAAGATGAGCTTTTAAAAGACGGTTTTGAGTTTGCAAGCGAAACAGATACGGAAATTATAGCTCAGCTTATTTCAAAATATTATGAGGGCGACTTTTTTGACGCGGTCTATAAGGCGACCGGCAGACTTGAGGGCTCTTATGCGTTAGGTATTATCTGCACCGATTATCCGGATACGCTTATAGCAGTTAAAAAATTCAGTCCGCTTATTATCGGGCTTTCAAAAGAGGCAAATTTCATTGCTTCCGATGTAACTGCTATTGTTTCCCACACGCGTGATGTTGTTTATATTGAAGACGGCGAATTTGCAGTTTTGGATAAAAGCGGAGTTAAATTCTATAATTCCGATAAAGAAGAAATTAAAAAAGACATTTCTCATGTAAATTGGGATGTTGCCGCAGCTGAAAAAGCAGGCTTTGATCATTTTATGATGAAAGAGATCATGGAGCAGCCGAATGCCGTAAAGCAGACTATAGACGCAAGAATAAGCGGCAGAGATATAGTTTTTGAGGGGTTAAGCCTTGACGGCGAAAAGCTCAAAAAGATAAAAAAAATCGATATTATTGCCTGCGGCTCCGCTTACCATGCAGGGATGGTGGGCAAATATGTATTTGAAGAGTTGCTCAGAATTCCCGTAAATGTCGATTATGCGAGCGAATACAGATACCGTAACCCTATAACGAGTGAAGAAACTCTTTCGATTATAATCAGTCAGTCGGGAGAAACTGCCGATACCCTTGCCGCGCTAAACGAGGCAAAATCAAGAGGCTCGCATACTCTCGCGATTGTAAATGTTGTAGGTAGTTCTATCGCAAAAGCGGCAGACGATGTCATTTACACCTGGGCGGGCCCGGAAATCGCCGTTGCAACAACAAAGGGTTACACAACTCAGCTTTCGGTGATTTATCTGTTAGCTGTTTGGGCGTCAAGAATTCTTAAATCGGCGGATGAATCGCGTATTGAAAAAATGTTTGATGATATATGCCGTCTGCCCGAGCTTATAGAAAAGGTTTTGTTAAATGAGAAAGAGATCAAAAAAGCCGCGGAAAAATGCGGCGATCCCGAATCACTTTTCTTTATAGGCAGAAATATCGATTATGCCGTATCCTTAGAGGCTTCATTAAAGCTAAAAGAAATCTCTTATATCCATTCCGAGGCTTATGCCGCAGGTGAGCTTAAGCACGGTACAATTTCTCTTATTGAAGAGGGAAGAACAGTTATAGCTCTTGCGGCTTACGAGGAACTTTTTGATAAGCTTTTAAGCAATATAAAAGAAGTTAAAGCGAGAGGTGCTTATGTTATAGCCTGCGCAACAGAGGGTCACGAAGAAATAGGAAAAGAAGCTGAAAGCGTGATATATATTCCGAAAGTCGATCCTCTGCTCACAGCAATTTTAGAGGTTGTTCCTTTCCAGATCTATTCTTATTATGTTGCATATTTCAAGGGCTGTGATATCGATAAGCCGCGAAATCTTGCAAAATCCGTTACAGTAGAATAAAAAAATAAAAAAACCGCACTTTTGAGATAGACAAAAAGTGCGGTTTGTTATATAATAAAATAGTAATTTATATTTGCTTTGTTTCGGAGGTTAAAATGGAAAAGATCCTTGTGCTTGACTTCGGCGGACAGTATAATCAGCTGATCGCAAGAAGAGTAAGAGAAAATAATGTTTATTCTGAAATTAAACCTTACACGGTAAGTATCGAAGATATCAAAAAGGAAAATTATAAAGGTATCATTCTTACCGGAGGGCCTAAAAGTGTTTACGGCGAAAATGCCGTGCTTTATTCCAAGGAGCTTTTTGAGCTTAATATTCCTATAATGGGTATTTGCTACGGCGCTCAGCTTATGGCTTATGTTTTAGGCGGTAAGGTTGAGGCAGGCGCCAGTGAGTACGGTAAGGTAGAAGTTAAGCTTGATAATTCAAGCAAGCTTTTTTCGGATGTTCCGTCTAAAACTGTATGCTGGATGAGCCACACCGATTATATAAAGCAGGTGCCCACAGGATTTAAAATTATGGGTAAGACCGATATCTGCCCTGTAGCAGCTATGGAGAATGTTCAAAGAAAACTCTATGCGGTGCAGTATCACCCGGAGGTTATGCACACTCCTCTCGGTTCGGTTATGCTTAAAAACTTTATTTACAATGTCTGCGGCTGCAAGGGCGAATGGAATATGTCGTCTTTTACAACTTCAACTATTGAAAAATTAAAGGAAAAAATCGGCAATAAAAAGGTTTTGTGCGCGCTTTCCGGCGGTGTTGACAGCTCCGTTGCCGCTCTTCTTTTACATAAAGCAGTAGGAAACAACCTTACCTGCATTTTTGTTGATCACGGTCTTTTAAGAAAAGACGAGGCAAAGCAGGTAAACGAGCTTTTCAGAGGAAAATACAGTATAAATCTTATTTCTGTTAACGCTTCCGAGCAGTTTTTAGGTCAGCTCAGAGGAATAAGCGAGCCTGAACAAAAGCGTAAAATAATAGGCAGAGAATTTATCAGAGTATTTGAGGCGGAAGCTAAAAAGATAGGCAAGGTCGATTATCTTGTTCAGGGCACTATTTATCCCGACTGTATTGAATCGGGCGTCGGTGACGCCGCCCTAATAAAGAGCCACCATAATGTCGGAGGTCTGCCCGATCATGTCGAGTTTGATGAAATAATCGAGCCTTTAAGAGATCTTTTTAAAGACGAGGTCAGAAAAGTAGGCCTTGAGCTTGGAATGCCTGAAAATATGGTATTCCGTCAGCCGTTCCCAGGCCCCGGACTCGGTGTCCGCATTATAGGCGAACTTACAAAAGAAAAAATTTCTATCTTACAGGATGCCGACGCGATCTTCAGAGAAGAAATAGCAAACGCCGGTCTTGACAGAGAGATCGGACAGTACTTTGCAGTGCTGACCGATATGCGGTCGGTAGGTGTAATGGGCGATTTCAGAACTTATGATTACACCGTTGCGCTTCGTGCCGTTACGACAAGCGATTTTATGACTGCCGACTGGGCACGCATACCTTACGAGGTTTTGGATATCGCATCCAGAAGAATCGTAAACGAGGTTAAAGGCATAAACAGAATAGTTTACGATATCACCTCAAAACCCCCGGCAACTATAGAGTGGGAATGATTTCATACCCAAGAAAAAGCCCATAAAATAAGGCTTTTCGCCGTGTTTGTGCCCTTTGTGGCAACAAAATGGCAACATTATTTGAATTATTGTAAAAGTAAAGAGCTAACTGATTTTTTAAGAAGTCAGTTAGCTCTTTTTTGCTTTTTATTAAGCCATTACTTTTTCGAGGCAAGCACTTGTAATACCTTTTAATGCACTTTCAGTAATAAGACCAATACAACTTTTAACTAATTCTTGAGGCTTTTTACTTTTTAGGAACTCGTTACTTTTGTTTGTTGCAAAATAATATTCAATATTATTATGTAATTCAATACGTATGTATCCGGCATCGGCTAAATCTTTAATATAAACCTGAAATTCGACTTCATTTAATTTATAAAGCTTTGCACAAATGCCTTCTCTGTTAATACAAGCTTTAACTATACTTTTATAGATTGCATTTGTGGTTTTGGCTCTTGCTTTTGTATATGGTGGACGTGCAAGATCTGGAATAAAATATTCATTTGATTCTTCATTTCTATAAGCTCCTGGGATATATCCATCTTTTATCCATTTAATCACAGTACTTTCGTTTTTTAAATCAAATAAATTCATAAACTCCTTTATTGTCATTATAGTAGCTCCTTATTTATTGGAATTAAAAGCGTTAAACTTTGGATAGTTATATCTCCAGTTATCGTATTCTTCTTTTGTGATTTCTCCGTTTTTGAACTTTTTGGCTTGTTCCTGCCAAGCGGAAAACATATCGAACATTTTAAGATAGTTTGTTCCCATACCTTTATCAAGGCGTATGCAAAGCTCGTCATCAAGTTTATCAATACGGAAACCATATAAATCCTCAAGAGTAAACAGTGTGTGCATTAAGCCGTTGTAACTGTCAATGTCAGGAACAGAAAGCGCCTGCGGAGATATATCGAAAACCTCTGCAAGTTTATTTGTTAAATCAGCCTTAGGCGTTCTACTTCCGGATTCATACTGTGCCATACGAATGTCAGCGGTCTTTTCAGGAAATCCAACCACCTGTCCTAAATATTTCTGTGTCATTCCGCAAAGATTACGAAAGAATCTTATTCTCTCTCCGATTGCCATTAAAATGCACTCCTTACTTATGTAATGTGCAATCAGTATATCATATATGTTTAGTATATGTCAAGCAACATAAAACAAAAAAGTTTAATATTTTTACGAAAGCCACTTGACATAACGGAATATGTTTAGTATAATCATTAAGCAAATAGCGTTAAGTTATTTGCGAAAACTGAATATCCGTCATACATCACGGTAATGGTGTATCCGCTCGGGCAAATCGGAATGCGGCCAGAAAGTTCTCCGACACTAAATAATTGAAGTATCAAAAAACAAGCAAAGGGGGTGTATTAAATGGAGAGTACAAGCTTTATGAGAGTTGATGAGGTAGCTCAGGAATTGGGTATTTCAAAATCTTATGCTTACAAAATCGTTCAGAAACTAAATGCCGAACTGAAAGAAAAAGGCTTTATGACAATTTCAGGGCGAGTAAATAAGCAATATTTTATGGAACGCACCTGCTACGGTGCAACTAAGAAAGAGAGGGATTAAACAATGGCAGTATATAAAGAAGAAAAAACAAACACTTGGCGAGTGCTCTATCGTTACACCGATTGGAACGGTGAACGCAAGCAGTCGCAGAAACGAGGGTTCAAAACAAAGCGTGAAGCACAGGCTTGGGAGCGAGAACAGCTTAACAAGCTGGGCGGTGATTTGGATATGAGCTTTAAGAGCTTTGTGCAGCATTATACTGAGGATGTGCAGACTCGTATTAAGGAGAACACTTGGGCAACCAAGGAACATATCATTCAGACAAAGCTAATGCCCTATTTCGGTAAGCTGAAGATGTGCAACATAACCGCACAACAAATTATCACTTGGCAAAATGAGCTTATCAATTATAAGGACGATAACGGCAAGCCGTATTCTCCCGTATATTTGAAAACAATTCACAATCAGCTGTCTGCGATATTTAACCACGCTGTCAGGTATGATAGATGATTATTACGAAAAAATACGCTTCGGAAAGCAGGAAAAACCGTTCCACGAAATCATAATGCAGATTGGCGATTGGGAGAATACTGCTGTCGATAGCGACACCGGAAAGCTCGCCACCGATATACTTGATGAGTATATGAAAGGCTTTGCCGAGCGCAATCCCAACCTCAGAGTGTTCTCGGCGCACCTGCATTTGGATGAAGCAACACCCCACTTGCACATTGACTTTGTGCCCTTCATCGAGACCGACGGAAAGCGTGGACTTGAAACAAGAGTATCTCTCAAGCAGGCATTAAAGGCACAAGGCTTTGTCGGCGTTCACAAGAAGGACAGCGAGTGGGCAAGGTGGATACAAGCCGAAAAAGAACAGCTTGCTGTCATTATGGAACGGCACGGAATTGAGTGGGAACACAAAGGAATGGAACGTCCGCATCTCGATGTTCTTGATTATAAATTGCAAGAACGACAACGAGAATTAGCGGAGTTGGATGCGGTTGTCAAAGGGAAAACCGACGAAGCAAATATTCTCGAAAAGCAGATTGAAAATCTCACCGAGAGTGCAAAGGTCATCACGACTATCTCACAAAATTTTGAAAACGAGCCTGAATATCAGTTGCCCGAACCTACGGCAATGATGTCGGCACGGAGTTATAAAACTAAGTTTGTTGATCCGCTGATAAAGCGATTAAAGGCGCTTGTTATTAAAACTCTGAGCCGGTATTTTGAAGCGAGAACCGATTTTGAACGGTGGCGCACCGCCAACCGCTCTCTTGCGAGTAGCAACGAGAGATTGAAAAATCGGGTGGCGGCTTTGGAAAATGAAAACGAATATCTCCGTGAGGATCTGTGTGATTATAAACTGCTCCGAAAGGTATTCGGCAGTAGGCAGATTGACAATCTACTTGAACAAGCAAGAGCAAACAAAGGTAAACGGCGTGATGAGCGCTCAAGATAAAATTACAAGGAGGACAACACAATGAAACAGCATTTCACAGACGAAAGAACGGGCATCAGCTACACCTTGCAGGGAGATTATTATCTGCCCGACCTTGCATTACCTGCCGAAGAACAAGTCGAAGTCGGCATTTGGGGACAGCGGCACTTGCAGTATATTAAGGCGCACCGCAAAGGTTTTTATACGACTTTGCTCACGAAATGCGAACTGAACAGACACCTTGCCGATGTAAACAAGCAAGCTGAGGATATGTTTTTTCGGCTCGTAAAACAGATGGCAGAGCGTGAGGGCGTGACGGAACAGCTCAAAGCAGACAACCAAATGGAGTGGGTTGCTCGGATGAATAACATCCGTAGCAGAGCTACCGAAATCGTAAATCACGATATAATTTACAACTAACAGAAGCACGGCGGCAGGGAGAAATCCTTGCCGCTAATTTTTTTGAAAAAATAAATTTGTGTGTCACCTTTTATATTGCCCGTGCATCTATATATCAGAACAGCGAAATGATGGTATGGTTATGGTATTCAGTAGTTTACAATTTATCTTTATATTTATGCCGATATTCTTCGGGTGCTACTATATTGTACCTGATAAATTAAAGAATTCTATATTATTTATTGGAAGTTTGTGTTTTTACTTTGTGGGCACGATCCATAACCCCGAACATTTTATAGTGTTTATACTAAGTATTATTGCGGATTTTGTGGTTGGTGTATGGATTGAAAAATTTTCGGCACACAAGAAGATATTATTGACCATAGGCATAAGTTTACACTTAATCAGTCTGGCCGCATTTAAGTATTCCGGCTTTGTAATAAACGAAATTGGTCGGCTCAATCCGAGTTTTAACTTTACGGCAGATATTGTATTGCCTATTGGCATTTCTTTTTACACCTTTCAAGGAATTTCATATATTGTTGATGTTTACCGAGGAACTACAAAGGCACAACAAAGTTTGCTTAAATATACGATATATATTTCAATGTTCGAACAGCTCATTGCCGGTCCAATTGTTACTTACGGTCAAGTGGAAAAAGAACTGTATAAGCGGCAAATCAAAACATCATCTGTGCTGAAAGGTATGGGAGTGTTTATTTTCGGCTTAGGATTAAAAGTATTGCTTGCTAATCCTATCGGAAAACTGTGGTCGCAGACCTGTGCAATAGGGTTTGAAAGTATATCTACACCGCTCGCGTGGATGGCGATAACAGCATTTTCTTTTCAAATATATTTTGATTTTTTCGGTTATTCTTTAATGGCAATCGGACTTGGGAAAATGCTTGGATTTAAACTGCCGAAAAATTTTGACCATCCCTACACCGGCCTCACGATGACAGAATTTTGGCGGCGGTGGCATATAACGCTTGGAGCGTGGTTTAGAGAGTATGTATATATCCCTCTCGGCGGAAATCGCAACGGCAAAATTGCCACTGTCAGAAATCTGCTTATCGTATGGTTACTTACGGGGTTATGGCACGGCGCAGGATATAATTTCGTTTTATGGGGTGCGGTTCTGTTTCTTATCATAATGCTCGAAAAATTCTTTATAGGGAAATATCTTAATAAAATGCCTGTCATAGGCCACCTTTATATGCTCATACTGATTCCGATTACTTGGGCAATATTCGCTATTGATGATATAGGGCAGCTCGGGGTGTTTTTTACTCGGTTGTTCCCGTTTTTCGGTCGGGGCGTATGGTCGATATTCAGGTATGACTACATAAAATACTTAAATTTATATTATCCGTTTTTTATCGCAGGTTCACTGTTCTCAACAAAATTACCGTTCCGTATTTTAAAACACATAAAAAGCCGTGTTGTTATAGGCTTGCTTCTTGCAGTAATATTCGGCGCAAGCGTCTATTGTATGTACCGAGGCTTTGATGATCCGTTTTTATATTTCAGATTTTGAGAGGTAAAGAAAAATGAAAAAGTCAAATTTAGTTACGCTTTTATCCTTAAGCATTCTAATTGTTGCCGTTATACTGTTTATGTTCTTTTGGAAAACTCCGTCTGCCGGAGCCGGCACAAAAACCGAAAGCAGTTCTGCAACACAAAGCAATATTATAACGGCTTCTGAAAACACATCGGAAAATGTCGGTTCAATAAAAACGGAAAACAGTTCCGAAACTCATATATCTGAAACAGACAGTATCACATCTGAACCGAAAGGTAAAATTTCCATGAATAATGCTTTATTCATCGGTGATTCGAGGACTGTGGGGCTTATGGAGTATGCGGGTATCGACGGTGCAGACTATTTTTGTACTGTGGGAATGAGTGTTTACAACATTCATAAAAAGCCCGTTTCTGTTCCAAATGTCGGCAAGGTGACTTTAACGGAGTTGCTGAACGGCAAAAAGTATGGTAAAATATATATAATGCTCGGCATCAATGAGGTGGGATACAAATTCAGCAGCACCGCCGAAAAATACGGTGAATTGATTGAATTTATAAAAGAAAAACAACCTGATGCTGTTATTTTTATTCAGGCAAATCTGCACGTTTCAAAAAGTCGTTCGGATAGTGATAAGGTGGTAAACAATATTGCTATTAACGGATTAAATGCAGAGTTATCAAAACTGGCTGACGGCAAGCGCATATTTTATCTTGACGCTAATATTTTGTTTGACGATGAAGCGGGTGGATTATCTGCCGATAAATCGGAGGATAGTACCCATCTCTATGCTAAATATTACAAAGAGTGGGGCGAGTGGATTGTAAGACAGACGGCTTCGCTAATCGGGGAGGAATGATTTTGGCCGACAAAGACGCTTTTTGCGAACATATACGGCTTTGTGAAAAAGCAATGTATTCTTTGGCTTTTTCTATTGTCAGAAACGATTCGGATGCGGGCGAAGTCATCAGCGAATCCATATATCGAGCCTATAAGAATTTAGACACACTAAAAAACGAAAATTCTTTTAAGCCGTGGATATTGCGTATTGTTCACAATACAGCGGTAGAAACGGTTCGCAGAAACTCAAAAATTATACCTATGGATGAAACGCCGGACATTTTCGATGACAGTCCTGAAAACGACATAACCGCAAGGCTTACGGTTCGTGAGGCTGTGAATAGCCTCAAACAACCCTACCGTACAGTTGTGGTGCTGTTTTATTATGAAAATCTTTCGATATCAAAAATCGCACAAATTACAAGCACGAATACGGTAACTGCTAAAAAGCAACTTTCCCGTGCCCGAAAGATGCTGCGAGAAACTTTGAAGGAGGATTTTAACGGATGAATGATTTTGATAAATATATAAAATACAAAGCGGCAGAAGAACAGACAGACATTCCCGATTCTGTGAAAAACCGAATAGAACAAACACTTGCCGACTTGCCAGAAAAGAAACCCGTTATAAAACAAATTCGTATATTCCCCCGTATTGCGGCGGTAGCTGCTTGCTTTATTTTTATAACACTTTTCTTGTTGCCTAATGTAAGCATAGCATACGCACAGGCTCTGGAGCAAATTCCCGTAATCGGTGATATTGTTCGGGTGGTAACTATCCGTAATTATTTCTATGCTGACGATAAACACGAAATGAATATTGAAGTACCGCAAATAGAGGGTGAGGATAGCGAAGCTGTTGATTATATAAACAAAGATGTCGGCGAGCTTACAACTGCTCTTGTAAATCAGTTTTATAAAGACCTTGAAATCACCGGGAATAATGGCTATGGCTCTATCCACGTTGATTATGAAGCAACAACGAATACAGATCGTTGGTTTACGCTCAAATTATCTGTAAGAGAAACGGCCGCAAGCAGTAATACTTATTTTGAATTTTATCACATTGATAAAAAGCAAGGAAAAATAGTCGAGCTTGGTGACCTGTTCAATACCGATCAATTTTCCGATATTCTTGTGGCAGAAATCAAAATGCAAATGAAAGAGCAAATGGCAAACGATGAAAATATCTCGTATTGGATAAATAATAGTGGGATAGGCGAAGAATTTGCAACTGTCAGTGCAGACCATAATTTCTATTGGAATGAAAACGGCGATTTAGTAATTATCTTTGATGAATACGAGGTTGGTCCCGGCTCAATGGGAACTCCCGAATTTGTTATAGATAGAGATGTCATTAAGGATATTTTAAAATCGGAGTTTAAAGACATTATTTTATAATGTGGAGGTTATTTCTTTTACAAAATCTATTGGAAAAACGACAATTAGCGTGTATAATATCATTGTTGGCGTGACAACACGATGACAACAAAAATCTTGATAGTCCGTATTTTGCGGATAATCTGAACACTCCCGATAATGTGTGCAAAAACACCCATACAAAATTGTTTAAGTTACGGTTTTCGGGAGCGAGTGGGAATGATTGCATAACTCAGAAAGTGCCGTAAATACGGGCTTTCCACAGAAAAACAGGTCTATATGACGACCGAATGACGACAAGACTAAAGCACCCTGCGGGGCATTGCCCCGCAGGGTGCTTGCACATAGTTATGATTTCCTCTGTCTGGCAGCTTACAGCAGCGGAGTATTCTCGCAATATTATCATTATACTGCTTTTGCAAAAGACGTCAGCAAGGATTACAAATTGGACATTAAACCGATTGAAGTAAAGAAGGATTTGTCAGACAAGAATGTAAAATTCATTGCGGACATCAATGTGCTAGACGGAAGCAACAACATTGTTAAGATCAGTGACACCAAAATTAAAATCAGAATTGCTCTGCCGGAAGATTTGAAGGGCTATAACAAATACGAAGTTGTCTATATATTGAACGGAGAAATTAAAGAAACAATACCTGCTACGGTAGAAAACGGCTATATCGTATCTATAGCGACAAACACCGCCAATGAAATAAAAAGTCCAAAGACCGGCGCAAACTGCAACCTTGCTTTGTGGTTCTCTATTATGCTCATCAGCGGCGGTGCTGTAACGATACTTGGTGTTGCAAACAAGAGAAAAAAGTCTTAATAATGGATGACCGTTCGATTATTTATACGGCGCCTGCAACTTTATAAAAAAAGCCGTCGGACCTTTAAAGGCCCGACGGCTTAATTATGCTTCAAAATCCAGACAGTTTCTTGCTTTAATAAACGGTCTTACAAATTTATCCGCGACCGCGGTGTGAGAGGGATTTACGGAATAATCCTTTAATGCCTGCTCGGATTCGAAAGAACTGTCGAGCATCATATCGGCAGTTGAAGATTTAAGCTTAGAAATCTGAACTTTTATATCAATCAGCCCCGGAATTTTTCCTTTAAGCGATTCGAGATTTTCTTTTGCGGCATTTTTAACATTTTCTTTTTGCTCATCGGATAAGCTGTCCGAAAGCTGCCAGAGAATTATGTGCTTTACCAAAATTTTTACCTCTTTTATTGTCTGGTCTAATTAAATAAAACTGCCTTGCCGTTTAAATCGCGGCAAGGCGGAAATTTAAGCTGTTTTTAAATTACTTAAGCTCAACGGTAGCGCCGACTTCGGAAAGCTTATTCTTGATTTCCTCAGCTTCGTCTTTACCAACGGACTCTTTAAGAGTTTTGGGAGCGCCGTCAACAAGAGCTTTAGCATCGGCAAGGCCGAGGCCTGTGATCTCGCGAACAACCTTAATAACTTTGATTTTCTCTGCGCCTGCTTCTTTAAGAACAACCTCAAACTCGGTCTTCTCTTCAGCAGCGGCAGCAGCGCCGCCTGCGGGAGCTGCAACTGCAACAGCAGCACTGGCGGATACGCCGAACTCCTCTTCTACAGCTTTAACGAGCTCAGAAAGCTCAATAACGGTAAGCGCTTTGATCTCTTCGATCATAGCAGTAATCTTTTCAGATGCCATTTTAATTTCCTCCAATTTAAAAATTTTTAATTTAATTATTCTGCGTCTGCAGTTTCGCCGTTCTTATCAACAACGGCTTTAATAGCGCGGGCGAATGCCGCAATGGGTGCCTGGAATGCACAGGCAACGGTTGCAAGAAGAACTTCTCTCGAGGGAAGTTTTGCAAGAGCGTTGATAGTATCGAGATCAACGAGTTTACCGTCTAAGAAACCTGCTTTAACGGTGAAGTTTTCGTGATCCTCGGCAAACTTGCAGAGAATTCTTGCAGCTGCCGTGTGGTCCTCTGCGGAAAGAGCAATCGCAGTTGTTCCTTCGAGAACATCTTTCATTCCCTCAAGCTCTGTTCCGTCAACGGCGCGAGCGAGAAGAGTGTTCTTAATAACAAAATAATGAACATTGTTTTCGCGAAGTTCTTTTCTCAGAGCGGTATCATCAGAAACGGTAGTTCCGCTGTAGTTAACTACGACACCTGCTACGCTGGCGCCGATCTTTTCTTTAAGATCTGCAACTATCTGTTTCTTCTGCTCTAATACCTTAGCGTTAGGCAATTTTGTCACCTCCGAAAAAATATTGTCGGACAGGCATAAAAAATGCCCGCCCAAAGACCTTGGGCGGACATGAAATATCTATTCACGGCGCACCTCGGCAGGCGAAAAACTTACGACCGAAATATCCGGTCACCTGCTGTCTTTGGTTTACAACAATGGTATTATAATACATCACAGGTGTTTTGTCAAGGGAAATTATATTTTTTTATTTCTTGACATTTTTAAAAATTAGGCTATAATAAAAAAATGTAAGTACTTACATTTTTGAAATCAAGGATTACAATTTTAAAAGATTTGGAGAAAATGTTATGGAAAGTGCAAAGCAGATCAGCGGCATTGACGCAAAAGTTATAACCCCATCCGACGGCGGGCATTACTTTTTCGGTTACTATGATCTTCAGCCTTTTGACTCTACCGGCAGGTATCATCTTTGCCACAAAGTCGGTTTTGAGGGAAGAATTCCTGAGGCTGACGAAGTGTGCGAGCTTGGAGTTATCGATCTTAAAACGAATGAATTTATCAAATATGCCGAAACTAATGCGTGGAACTTTCAGCAGGGAGCATTTTTAAGATGGTATAAAGATGACGATCATATTCTTTTTAATATAAGAGAAAACGGCAAATTCAAGTGCTGTATTCTTAACATAAAAACAAAAGAAAAAAGAATTCTCAAAAAAGCCATAGCTGATGTCAGCCGTGACGGTAAGTGGGGAGTTTGCATAAATTTCTCAAGAATCTGGGATTTCAGACCGGGTTACGGATACGCCGGAATTCCCGATCCTTATGCAGATGAGTTTGCTTCTGCCGAAGACGGAATTTTCCTTATGAATATGGAATCGGGGGGAAACAAAGCTTATCATAAATTATGAAAAGCTTAAAAATTCTTTCCCCACAGAGCCTTACAGCAGCGGCAAGCTGCTAATAAATCATATAAACTTTAATCCGTCAGGCACGCGTTTTGCTATGCTTTTAAGAAACTTTCCTCAGGGCAAAACAAATTGGAAAACAGAGCTTTTGACTTCCGATCTTGACGGAAATCTCTATTGTATGGAAAAATATTCTTTCCAGTCGCATTACAATTGGAAGAATGACAGCGAGCTTCTTATATTCGGAAACGGCGGGGAAGAAACCGCTTTAAACGGACTTTATCTTTATGAGGATCTTAAAAATAAAAAGACCTTACTTCCTGTTATTCATCCGAAAAAAGACATTCACTGCCTTTATTCGCCGAGCAGGAGATATATTGTCGGCGACGGCTATCCCGATCCCGAATTTTTCAGGTATGTTTATCTTCTCGATACAAAGCTTGATACGCAAACTATTATCGGAGAATATTATTCAGGTCCCGAAACGGAAACCGACTCTGTTAAGTGCGTAGACGCAAGGTGCGATCTCCACGGAAGATTTGACAGATCGGGAAGATACTACAGCTTTGACAGCACGCACACGGGCAAAAGAACGATTTGCCTTATAGTTATGAGCAATTATGAAGGCTATTAATTTTAAATAAGGCGGTAAACAAAAAATGGATAGATTATTTTGTGAACATAAACTCAGAAAAACAAAGCTTTTAGACGGAGTCTGGAAATTCAAAACAGTGGATACAGCCGGGGTTTTAAAAGAAATTCCAAAAGACGCGATAGATATGTATGTGCCTTCTTGCTGGAATTTAAGGCTCGGATATCTCACCTATCACGGACTTGCGTGGTATTTTAAAGAATTCGAATGCGAAAGCGAGAATATAATTCTGTCTTTCGGAGCGGTTTCGCAGCAGGCGGAAGTTTATCTTGACGGCGAGCATTTAGGCGGGCATTACGGCGGATATACAGAATTTAGATTTGATGTAAGTTTAAGAAAAGGAAAGCATCTGCTTGCGGTGCTTACCGACTCCCGCGCAGATGATGAAACTATACCGAAAGATGTTGCCGATTGGTACAGATACGGCGGAATTTACAGAAGCGTAGAATTAAGCGAGATTAACGATATTTTTATCAATCGCCATAAGATAAGCTATGAGCTTGATGATGATACGGCGGAAGTAACAGTTGAAACAGAAGTAAAAAAGCTTTTCGGGCATAAAGCCTGAAAAACTTACGGTGAAGTTTGATAATAAAACCGTTTACTCGGGTGCTTACAGCGAAAAAATTTCATTTACGGCCGAAAAAATTAAGCGCTGGGATGTTTTTAAGCCTGCTCTTTATTTTGTTGAAATAACGGTAGATGACGACGATATAATCGACAGAATAGGCTTCAGAGAGATAAAAGCTGAAAAAGGACAGTTTTTAATAAACGGGAAAGCCATCACCATAAAAGGCGTAAACCACCACGAGGACTGGCCCGATTTCGGACACGCGGTTCCGAAGCAGCTTATGGAAAGAGATATCGATATTATAAAGGATCTCGGCTGCAATTTCATAAGAGGCTCGCATTATCCCAATTCGAGAGCTTTTGTGGATTATCTGGATCAGAACGGTATCCTTTTCTGGTCGGAAGTTCCTCTTTGGGGAGCAAAAGCGGAAACTCTTTCAAGTGAGAAGATAATAAAGCGCGGAGTAAATATGCACCGCGAAATGGTAGAGCAGTATTATAATCACCCGAGCATAGTTTTATGGGGACTTCACAATGAAATTGATACAAGGTGTGAAGACGCAAGGATCCTTACAAAAAAATTTGCCGATACTATTCGCGCCTATGACAAATCAAGACCGCTCACCTATGCGACCGACAGGGTTCTTACCGATATATGCCTTGATCTTGCAGATGTGATAAGCATAAACAAGTATATCGGCTGGTACGGAATGGATCCGAAAGAATGGTACGGATTTATGGGCGATGTCGAGAAGAAATTAAAGAGCGCAGGCGTTAGCGGTAAGCCTGTTGTTATGGGTGAGTTCGGCGCCGCCGCGATATACGGTTACCACACATTTGATAATATTAAGTGGACAGAGGAATATCAGGCAAATCTTCTTACAACGGAGCTTGAATTATTTAAGAAAACTCCCTTTATCTGCGGAAAATTTGTTTGGCAGTTCAGCGACGGAAGAACCTCTGCTCAGGGAATAGACAGAGCGAGAGGCTTTAATAACAAAGGACTTGTAAACGAATACAGAAAACCGAAGTTAGCCTATAATGCGGTTAAAAAAATATACACAAGCGAATAATAAAAAGCCTCCGAAATTTATTTCGGAGGCTTTAGTTATTTTAAATTGAAATAATTGAGCGCATTATTAAAGCAGATATCTTCTATCAGCTTTTTAAGAGCTTTTTCGTCATTCGGATATTCCCCGTTTTCAACAAGTTCGCCTACAAAAAGGCAGAGAATTCTTCTGAAATATTCGTGCCTTGTATAGGAAAGAAAGCTTCTTGAATCCGTGAGCATTCCCACAAAGTTGCCTAAGAGCGAGAGGTTTGCAAGGGAGCTTAACTGCTGCTGCATTCCGGATTTTGTGTCGGAAAACCACCAGGCGGCGCCGTGCTGGATTTTTCCCGGAGCCTCGGTTCCCTGAAAACAGCCAATAATAGTATCAAGAAGCTCGTTATCATTAGGATTGAGAGAATAAAGAATGGTTTTAGGAAGTGAATTTTCCAATTCGAGAGTATTTAAAAACGCAGTGATTTTTTCGCTGCAATCTTTAGTTGAGATACAGTCAAATCCCGTGTCAGCGCCCAAAAGTTCAAACATTTTTGTGTTTGTGTTTCTCTGCGCGCCGTAATGCAGCTGCATTACGATATCTCGTTTTTTATACTCGCGGGCGAGGAAGAGCAGGACTGCCGTTTTATACTGTTCTGCCTGTAATTCGGAAATTTCCCCGTTTTCTCTTTTTGTTTCGAAAATATTTTCAAGCTCTGCCTCGCTTGCCTTTGCAAACGGTACAAAATCAAGACCGTGATCCGAGGCGCGGCAGCCGAGAGAAAAGAAATAATCGAGCCTGTCGGATAAAGCTTTTAAAACGTCTTTAAAGCCCGAAATTTTTATGTTCGAGGCGTTCGCTAAAGCGTCGATATAATCGTTAAATCCGTCTTTATCGATATTTATTGCTTTATCAGGTCTGAAAGACGGTATAACTTTTGTTTTAAAATTCTTTAATTTTGCAATTTCTTTATGATATATAAGCGAGTCCGCAGGATCGTCGGTCGTGCCGATAGCAAAAACATTCGAGCTGTTTATAATTCCCTGCACCGAAAGGCTGTCGCTTTTAAGCTTTTCGTTACAAAGGTCATATACTTCTTTTGCGGTATCGCCGTTTAAAATCCCGTTATACCCGAAATATTTTTTTAGCTCAAGGTGAGTCCAGTGGTACATCGGGTTGCCGATAGCTTTAGGCAGCATTTCGGCAAAATTCTTAAATTTTGTAAAATCATCGGCATTTCCTGTGATTTCGCTTTCGCTTACTCCGTTACTTCTTATAAGCCGCCATTTATAATGGTCACCTCCGAGCCACACCTCGGTTATGCTTTTAAATTTCTTATTTTCTGCAATTTCCTTAGGATCGATGTGACAGTGGTAATCGATAATAGGCATATTCAATGCATATTCGTGATACAGCTTTTTTGAAGTTTCGTTTTTAAGTAAAAAATCATCGTTTAAAAATTCCATAATTAATCTTCTTTAAAACTTTCTCTGAATTCGATTTTTGCGGAAATAACCGTTTGTTTCGGAACACTTTTACCGAGGCTTAGATCAGTGAGATTTTTAACGGCCGTTTCGCACATGGAAAGGCACATATTGTCAATGCTGGTAAGCGACGGAGTAGCGCACTGAGCTATGACCGAGTTGTTAAAGCCTATAACAGGTATATTTTTTCCGTTTTTAATAAGCGCTTTTTGTGCCGCCGCCGCCAAAATATCCTCGGAGGCTATCACGGCGTCTGTTTCGGGGTGCTCTTTAATAAGAGAAATAATCGTATTTTCCACTGCCTCAAAGCTTTTTTCGGTCTTTATAAATCTTTCGGTTAAGCCGAGCTTCTTGCAGCCGTCACGGTAACCTCCGCATTTTTCAAGGCCGCTGTAAGTGTCTGTGTCATAGATATATACAATGTTTGAGGCACCTTTAATATTTAGCATTTTAACTGTGCTTTCGGTGGCTTTTCTTTCGTCGCAGTAAATGCAGTAAACCCCGGGAAGAGATATATTTCCGTTGATTATCTCAACAGGCACCGATTTTGCCGCCCGGCGGATATGCGAATTATCGGTTTTTTCCCTGAAAGCCGAGCCGATAAGAATGATCGCGTCCACCTTTCGGTTGACAAGCTCGCTTATAGCTTTTTTCTTATCGCTGAGCTTATTGCCTGTGCAGCAAAGAACGGTGTCAAGCCCGTTTCCCCTCAAAAGCTTTTCAATATGCCCCACGGCGAGAGCATAAAAAGAGTCCGTCACATCGGTACACATAACTCCGACCATTTTCATGGAATTAAGCCCGAGACCCCTTGCAAAAGCGTTCGGCACATAGCCCTCCTTTTGCATAATTTCCTCAATTCTTTTTTTGGTTTTTTCGCTTACTCTATCGCTGTTATTAAGTACTCTCGAAACGGTGGTGATTGAAACGCCTGCTTTATTTGCTATATCGTAAATATTTATAAAAACCACCTCTATTGTGTAACTATTACCATTTAATTATATCCTATATTTCTCATATTTGCAAGTTTTATTTGACAATTAAGAAAAAATGATTATAATATTTCGTGTAAGTACTTACACAAAGGAGAGGCCATAATGCAAACCATTTCACAGATGAATATAAATAAGATTAAAAGACCCGTAAAGGTCATTCAGTTCGGAGAGGGTAACTTTTTAAGGGCATTTGCCGATTATATGATAGACGAGGCAAATGATAAGGGCACATTTAGAGGAAATATTGCGATTGTAAAGCCAATTGCTTTCGGAACGCTTGACAGTTTTAAGAAGCAAAATTGCAATTACACCGTTATATTAAGAGGCAAGGAAAACGGTGAAACTGTCAATAAAAAGAAGATAGTAACGTCAGTAAGCTCGGTTTATGACGCGGCAGGCGATTATGATGAATGGATGAATTTAGCTTGCAGTTTTAACCTGCGCTTTGTTATTTCAAATACCACCGAGGCAGGTATTGTTTTTGACAGCTCCGATCATTTTGAAGGTCTTCCCGAAACCTATCCCGGAAAGCTTACCAAATTTTTATATAAAAGATATGAGCATTTCGGGGGAGAAAAAAACAGAGGACTTATAATTCTCCCCGTAGAGCTTATTGAGGACAACGGTAAAAAACTGCTTGAATGCGTCTTAAAATTAAGCGATGTTTTTTCGCTCTGTGAAGAATTTAAAAAATGGGTAAAAGAGGAGTGCGTTTTTTGCAGCACTTTGGTAGACAGAATTGTAACAGGCTTTCCGCGAAACGATCCCGAAAGTCTTTTTAATGAGCTTACATATGAAGATAAGCTTGCCGTTATCGCGGAGCCTTTCGGGCTTTGGGTAATAGAAAGCGATAAGGAAATAAGCGGCGAATTTCCGCTTGATAAAGCCGGAATGCCCGTTTTATTTACCGATAATCAAAGACCTTACCGTGAAAGAAAAGTAAGAGTTTTAAACGGCGCGCACACTTCGTTCGTTTTAGCCGGTTACCTTGCAGGATTTGATATTGTGAGGGACTGTATGAAAGATAAGACAGTCGGGAAATTTATCCGCAGTGCCGTAAAAAACGAGATAGCGCCTTATGTTCCCTTAAATTTAAGCTAAACTTTAAAATTTGCCGAGTCGGTTTTTGAAAGGTTTGAAAATCCATTTATCGACCATTCGCTTTTATCAATATCCCTTAATTCCGTATCAAAATGGAAAGCGAGAGTTTTGCCGTCGGTTACCGATTATTATGAGAAAAACGGTAAACTTCCTCATTTGCTTACCTTTTCATTTGCCGCGCTTCTCGATTTTTACCGTTCATCTTATCTTTTAAATGACGGTCTTCACTCAAAAAGGCAAAACGGCGACGAGTATGTTATTCACGACAGCAGTGATGTGCTTGAATTTTTTGCGCAGAATGCGGATAAGTCCGATGAGGAATATGTAAAAGCGGTCGCGTCAAACTCAGCATTTTTCGGGAAAGATCTCACTGAATTTAAAGGCTTTAAAGAGCTTGCTTTAAAATACTTAATTGAGTTGCAAAACGATCCTTTAAATGCCATAAAAAATGCGGCGGAGGAAAAATAATGAAAGCGGTTAAGATAAATCCAAAGGATAATGCAGCCGTGGCAGTCTGTAACATTACGGAAAATGAAGAAATTAATATCGGTGAAGAAAAAATCGTCTTAAAAGAAAATATTCCGTCAGGTCATAAATTTGCTTTATGTGATATTAAGAAAAACGATGAGATAATCAAGTATGGTTTTCCGATAGGATTTGCTAAAAGGAATATTTTAAAAGGCGAGCATATCCATAGCGATGAAACAGGCTCGCTTATCAAAGATCTTTTAAGCTATGAATATGAGCCGTTTAAATTAAAGTCCGAGAAAGAAGCGCCTGCAAAATTTTTCGGGTTTAAAAGAGCGGATAAAAAAGTAGGTATCCGAAATGAAGTGTGGATAATTCCAACCGTCGGATGCGTAAACTCAATAGCCAAAGCCGCGGAAAAGTCGGCGCAGAAATATATAAAAGGCTCTATAGACGGAATTTATGCTTTTAATCATCAGTACGGCTGTTCGCAGTTGTCAAACGATCTTTTAATGACTATGGATCTTCTTTGCGGACTGATAAGGCACCCGAATGCCGGGGCAGTTCTCGTAATCGGTCTTGGCTGTGAAAACGGTAATATCGCGGAGCTTAAAAAGCGGTTAGGCGATTATGATGAAAACAGGGTGAAATTTTTAAATTGTCAGGATGAAGATAACGAATTATCTGCCGCCGATAAGCTGTTAAAAAGCTTATGCGAATACGCGGCGCAGGCTAAAAGAGAGCCTTGTTTAACTTCCGATCTTATAATAGGACTTAAGTGCGGAGGTTCCGACGGCTTTTCGGGAATAACGGCAAACCCTGTTTTAGGTCTTATAACGGACAAAATCACTTCGCAGGGCGGGAGCGCCGTTTTAACAGAAGTCCCAGAAATGTTCGGAGCGGAGCAGATATTGCTAAAACGCTGTAAAAACAGAGAAATATTTGATAAGACCCTTTGTCTTGTAAATGATTTTAAAAAGTATTTTATGAAGTATAACGAGCCGGTAGACGAAAATCCGTCGCCCGGAAACAAAGCGGGAGGCATAACCACTCTTGCAGAAAAGTTGCTCGGTTGCGTTCAAAAGGGCGGAAACGCAGAAATTGAAGATGTTTTAAATTACGGCGAGCCCGTAAGGAAAAACGGACTCTCTCTTTTGCAGGCGCCGGGCAACGATCTTGTTGCCTCCTGCGCCCTCGCCGCGAGCGGTGCACAGCTTATTTTATTTACGACCGGCCGCGGAACGCCTTTCGGCTGTCCTGTTCCTACGCTTAAAAATTCGAGCAACACGCCGCTTTTTGAGAAAAAGAAAACCTGGATAGATTTTGATGCGGGCAGTGTTTTAAACGGAGAGAAGTTTGAAAACTGCGCCGATTTACTTTTTGATCTTATCATAAAAACTTCTTCGGGAGAATATTTCGCTAGATCCGAGCGGCTTGATAAGAGCAATCTTGCAGTGTTTAAAGACGGCGTAACGCTGTAAAATTTAAAGTAGTAAAAAGAAATCGCAGACTTTTAAGCCTGCGATTTCTTTTTATGTGTATTTTTATTGTTGTTTAGATTTTTTCAAACACCATTGTAGCCTGAATACGATCACCGCCGCCTAAACCTTTGCTACCTCCGTTGGCTGTTGAAATAGTGTGTAACCGATAACCTTTGTTGGCCTGTTCGTTAATTACCTTTTCGAGTTCTATAAGATTACCTGAGCCGGTTCCCCAAAATTTTTCCTTTAGAGTTACCTGTAAAACAACATATTGTAGCGTTTTACCTGAAGCGCCCGAAAATGATGATGAATCTAATCCAAAAGACATATTAATACCTCTTATTTTTTTCTTTTATAACATATTTTTCTATATTAGTCAATGTTTATATTCTTCACGTATTAATTCTTTGAATTAATGAAAATGAAAATTTACAATTAATAAAAAAAGAAACCGCATACTTAAAAAAGTATGCAATTTCTTTTTTGGCGGAGTCGGCGAGATTCGAACTCGCGGGCGCGTAAGCGCTAACTGATTTCGAGTCAGCCCCGTTATGACCACTTCGATACGACTCCGTTTATTACTGCCGCAAATTTATGCGGCAAAAATTATTATAGTTTAAAAGGATCGAAAAGTCAAGTAAATATATTATAAAGTGCTGTTATAAGGCGTTTTAATATCTGTTATACCGAGGAGAAAGTCGGTAGAGGTGTTATAAAGCTTTGCGAGTTTAATAAGAATATCCGTGGGGATATCTCTTAAACCTCTTTCATATCTGCTGTACTGAGGCTGTTTCATATTAAGATAATCGGAGACATATTGCTGGGAAAAATCAAAATCTTCACGCATATCCTTAAGACGCGGATAATAATTATCCATATCAAAAAAGCTCCTTAATAACCATACGGTTATAAATTATTTTTAAGGAGTTTTTTATGAATAGTAAAGTTGCGAAAAAAATAAAAGAATCTGCTAACTGGATTTTATGTATAGGAATTGGTGTTTCGGTAATGAGCGGTATATCTATGGTAGCGCTTAGATATCTAATAGGTATTTTAGTATTCCTTTTAGGTTTATTTTCCTCTTGGCTATCTTATCTCATATTGTATGGTTTTGGGCAGTTGATTGAATATGCTGAAATAATTGCTAAGAATATATCCGAAATAAAATCTTATAATGAGGATTTTAAATTTAATAAAGATACATCTTCCGAAGAGAGAACCGAAAATACTTAAAACCAGCGGAGCGGCGAATTTTTAAATTCGCCGCTCCGCTGGTTTTATTTTTAATTTTATCCTACTAAATTTCCGAGCAGGTCGACAAGCGCCGAGTTGCGGGTGGCTGAAATATTATTTATAAATATTACATCCTTTGCCCCTGTGTCGGCGGCAAGCTGAGATAGCTTTCTTTGGTCGATTTTTGAAAAATACCTATAATCGACCACATAGACCTTATGATAGTTTTGCGTTAAGAAAGGCACAAAAGCATTGCCGAACGACTCTTTAACGACTATGCAGGCAGAATTATCCGCAATTTCGGGATTTTCTATGATACCGAAAGGCTGATCGCCTCCGATAAAAGCGAGATACTTACTGCTCGGCCCCATATTATCGGCATTACCGATGATAGGTCTTTGTGTTTCGGCGCCGTTTTCCGATTTTGTGGTCATTTGAGTGACCTGCTTCGGCTCGTAGGCAAACACGGTATCGGGAGTTGCGGCAAGCCGGGGAAGTTTGCCTGACTGCGCATAAAAAGTACCCAAAAATCCCTCAAACTTCTTTTCGGTGAAAGCCGAAAGGGGAGCGGGAGTTACACCTTTTGCTTTCATAAGCGCGTCATAAGTATAATAAGCGCCGAGAGCTGTCCAGTGGTGGTCGGTACGGAAATAAAGATATTCGTTTCTATGAGCGCGGAGCGCCGAATAAGCGTCTACCTTTTTAACATTATCGCCCATACAGGAATAAAAGTAATCTATAGCTTTTTTCTGATTTGAAGAGTTTATATTTGCGATAACATCGTCGGGCGCGGTGACACCGATCGCCGTGGGAACGATGATATCATAGAGATTTGAAATATTTGAAAGGGAATCCGCCGCGCGGTTTACGCAGGCGTTATATCTTTCGGCTATGCCCTGATTGAAATTATAATATTCATAAGCCGAATTATCAATAAGCAGGATTGCCCCTAAATTTTCGACTGATTTGGCAGGGGGAACTGTCGGCTCGGAGGTTTGAGGTTTTGAAGACGAGCTATCGGCTTTTTTATCGGAGGATTTATTATCCTTATCGGGTATATCGTCGGATTTTTCGACTTTTCCGTGGATCTGCACGGAGGTTTTACCGAAAGAGCCTGTCATAAATCCATTAATTTTAACAAGCGTATCGCGGCCGGGAAAAGTATCCGAATACCAAAGGCTGATATTATCGAAATAATCGCCGGAAAACAGTGAAGAAAAAGAAAACTTCGGGAATTTAGCGAGCTCTCTTTTTTCTGTTTCCGATTTTTTAGGCCTCAGCGACGGAACGAGTGCTATTACCGCAACACAAAAAAGCGCGAGGAAAAACACGCGGTTTAAATTAAAATCGATAGCCTGATTAAACCTAAGCTTTTTAATTTCATTCTTTTTATTACCAAAATTTTTCAAATGAGCTCACCTCTTTTTTATCTAAAATTGGAAATAGATAAACGGATTATACGAATCTCCCGCAAGCGCCGCCACGGATATGAAGAGCAATGCGAAAGGCAGAAGAATTCTCGCAATAAAATAAATAGGTTTAAGCGCCGGCTTTTCGAAAGCTTTATCAAAGATTTTACTGTTGAGATTCTTAAAAAGCGGAGTGCAGGCGGCGGCAGAAAATATGATTATAAAGGCATACTGCCCGATATATGTAAGAGTTTCAAAATCGAAAAATTTATTGGAATAAGCGCCGAACATACCCTTTAAAACATTTAATACCGCAGTTAAATTTCTGAATCTGAAAAGCACCCAGCCGAAAAGAATAACAAGGCAAAGATATATATGAGAAACTACCTTGCTTTTTTCGAGCGGTTTTAAAAGGAATATTTTTTCGATCAGTATAAACACGAAGAAGTAAAGTCCCCAAAGGACATAGTTCCAGGAGGCGCCGTGCCAAAGGCCTGTTAAAAACCAGACGGTGAGCAGATTAAGGGCAGTTTTAAAAGCGCCCTTACGGTTTCCCCCTAAGGGAATATAAACATAATCTCTGAAAAACGAGCCTAAAGAGATATGCCATCTTCGCCAGAACTCGGTAACGCTTTTTGAAATATAAGGGTAATTGAAATTTTCCCTATATTTAAAGCCTATCATTTTGCCCATTCCGATAGCCATATCGGAATAAGCGGAAAAATCGAGATAGATCTGAAGAGCGTAGGCAAAGATACCTACCCAAAGGCCTAAGATACTTGTTTGTTTGCCTATATTTACAGCCGCTTTACCTGTGACGGCGGTGCCGAGCAGAGCGTCGCACAGAGCGCTGCAGGCATTGGCGAGGACAGCTTTTTTTGCGAGCCCGTAGGTAAATCTTCTTATTCCCTCGGCTACATCAAGCTTTGATATTTTGCGGTTTTCAAGCTGCTCGTTAATATCCTTATATCTTACGATAGGGCCTGCTATACACTGATGAAACAGGCTGACATACAAAAGAAGTTTTGCAAAATTTCTTTGCGCGGGGACTTCTTTTCTGTAAACATCCACAACATAGGATATAAGCTGAAAGGTATAAAAGGAAATTCCGATAGGCAAAATTATGCTCGGAACAGTTTTAGGAAAGCCTGTTAAAAATTTGAGGTTTGAAAGCAGGAAAGAGCCGTATTTAAACACGGCGAGCAATCCTAAATTAATAACGAGCATAGCGGCTACGCCGCATTTTGCTTTTATGCTTTTAAATTCCTGCTTATCAATATAATTTGCGCAGAAATAATCAGCAAGAGTCATAAAAATAAGCAACAGAACATAGACCGGTTCACCGCAGGCATAGAAAATCAGCGAGAAAACCAGCATTACAATATTTTTTGCTTTTATACTTCCGGCAATACTGTAAGTTAAGAGATTGAGCGGAAGAAAGAAAAAGATAAAAAGAAGACTTGAAAATACCAAACTTATACACCGCTATTTAGGACAGAAAATTTTCTGCCCATATTTTATTTCATAAATTCATACATTGCTTTAAAGCACATGTATATATCGAACTTTGCAGTGGTTTCAAAAGGCGCGTGCATAGAAAGCACGGGAACACCTAAGTCTATGACATCAACGCCCATATCGGCGATATATTTAGCGACTGTTCCGCCGCCGCCGATATCCACCTTGCCCAGCTCACCTATTTGCCATTTTATGCCGGAATTATCAAGCATAGAACGGATCTGTGCGACATATTCAGCCGAGGCGTCGTTAGTATCGCTTTTTCCTCTGGCGCCTGTGTATTTTGTGACAACAACGCCGTAATTGAGGAAAGACGCGTTTCTCTTTTCCATAACATCCTGGAAAGTCGGGTCCGTTCCTGCGTTAACATCGGCAGAAAGGCAGCGCGAGTGCCTTAATGCAACCGTCGGATCGCCGCCCGCAACATAGCAAAGATCGCCTATAACATATCTTAAGAAATCGGAATTAAGTCCGGTGTTGCCCTCGGAGCCTATCTCTTCCTTATCTGTTAAAATAGCAAGTGCGGTCTTTTTCGGGTTTTCGACATTTAAAACGGCGGTGAGAGCGGGGTAAGCGCAAACCCTGTCGTCCTGACCGTAAGATCCTACCATTGAGCGGTCAAAGCCTAAGTCGCAGGCTTTTGCTGCGGGCACTATTTCAAGCTCTGAAGAAAGAAAGTCGTCTTCCGTAACGCCGTATTTCTCATTTAATATCTTTAAAATATTAAGCTTAACAAGCTCGCTGCCCTCGTCGTCTTTAAAAGGTCTGCTGCCTATCAGCACATTTAGCTCTTCTCCTCTTATACCGTCGGGCAAAGAGCGCTTATTTTGCTCGGAGGCGAGGTGGGGAAGAAGATCGTTTACAACAAATTTAGGATCGCTATCATCTTCGCCGATATTTACCGAAACAACGCTGCCGTCTTTTTTAGCAAACACGCCGTGAAGTGCCAGAGGAACGGTCGGCCACTGATACTTTCTTATTCCGCCGTAATAATGCGTTTTAAAAAGAGCCAGTTCTATTTCTTCATAAAGGGGGTTCGGTTTAAGGTCAAGACGGGGAGAATCGATATGAGCGGCGGTGATATTTATGCCGTTTTCGATATCCTCTTTTCCTATGACTGCGAAAGCGACTGTCTTTCCCCTGTTATTGAAATATACCTTATCGCCGGGGTTATATTTTTCGTTTCTTGAAAATTCCTTAAATCCTTTTTCTTTTGCCGCGGCTATAGCGTTTTTGACCGCTTCGCGCTCGGTTTTTGAAGCATTTAAGAATTTTTTATAGTCCTCGCAGTAAGCGATTATTTCATTCCACTCTTTTTCGGTGATATTTTTAAGACCGTTTTCGTGTTTTAAAAAAAGTTTTTCTTTAAGTTCGTTATAATCAGACATTTTCTTTTTCCTTTCTGCAGTTATTTAAAAATTCACGGAATTTTTCTGAAAATTCTTCCGAATTTCCGTCATTATAAATTATTGTATCCGCTTTGGATAAGTAGTATTCGTCGCTTTTCCCGGCGCCGATCCTTAGAAGTGCGTCAGGCTCGGATATTTTATCCCGGGCAAGAATTCTTTTAAGCCTTATCTCCTTTTTTGAAAGCACGGCAACGGTTTTATCGCAGATAGAGTCAAGTCCGCTTTCAAAAAGGGTTGGTGCGTCTATTAACACAAAGTCGGAGGTTATCTTCTCTTTTACTATTCTTATAATAAACGGGAAAAGAGTTCTGTTTAAAAGCTCGGTGTTTTCTTTTGAAGAAAAGGCCTTTTTAGCTAACCGCTTTCTTACTATTTCTTTATTTTCATCGAGGATATCTTCCCCGAATGAAGAAATCACGGCATAATATCCGCCGCTGTCCTTTATTACTGCTTTTCTGGCGCAAAGGTCGCAGTCTATAACCTGAAATCTTAAGTCATCGGCTATTTTTGCGGCGGTGCTTTTTCCGGCTCCGGTGGGGCCTGTTAAACCGATTATAAGTTTCATAGCGTCACCGTTTTAAAAGCGGCGGCGCGGATAAGCCTGTTATAAACAGCAAGTCCCACGCCTGATTTTGAAGGTGCGTGGACATAGAGTTCCATGGCCTTAAAATCGTCGGCTTTTCTAAGAGCTGTAAAAACATTTTTTGCAAGAGTTTTTTCGTCTTTTTTCGTTCCGTATACCAAATAGGGAATTTTTAAAAGATCTTTATCCTCTTCAAAGCAAAGTGCCGCGCAGTTAGGCTTTTTATTCACAAACTGAGCGAATTTATCGCAGTCGCCCTCAACGAGGTAAGTACATGTTTTCGGGGCATAATGCTTATATTTCATTCCGGGCGAAGATACCTTTTCTCCGCTTTTAATCATATTAAGCACAGCTTTATCGACTTCGATATCGGGCAGGACTGTTTTTAACTGCTCTAAAGTCACGGCGCCCGGCCTTAAAAGCTTAGGAGGGTCTGTGACGAGTGTAATAACGGTTGACTCTACCCCGACCGAGCAGTCTTTTCCGCAAACGACCGCGTCTATTTTTCCGCCAAGGTCGCTTATAACATATTGAGCCGAGGTGGGGCTCGGTGCGCCCGAAAGATTTGCCGAGGGAGCGGCGAGCGGGGTTTTGCTTTCTCTTATTATATCGCGCGCCGTTTTATCAGACGGCATTCTTATTGCGACAGTATCAAGCCCTGCGCTCACGCTTTTAGGGATATTATCCGATCTTTTAAGGATCATTGTAAAAGGTCCGGGCCAAAATGCTTCTGCGCATAAATAGGCGGACTTCGGAATATCTTTTGCCGCGAATTCGAGCGTTTTTACATCGCTTATATGCACAATAAGGGGATTATCCTGCGGTCTGCCCTTAGCTTTAAAGATATTCTTAACAGCCTCTTCGTTGGTGCAGTCCGCCGCAAGACCGTAAACCGTTTCGGTGGGAATGGCAACGATACCGCCGTTTTTTAAAATTTCGGCGGCTTTGCTTATCTTATTTTCGTAATCGCCGCTTAAAATATCAAGCTTTAAGGTTTCCAAAAATATTACTTCCTTTTTTATCAGGTTTCCTGTTCGTCGAGCGCTTTGGTGCGGTAATAGGTAGTAAGGGCGTCGATTATTTCGTCAAGATCGCCGTCAAGCACGGAAAAGAGCTTATATAAAGTAAGCCCTATTCTATGATCGGTCACTCTGCCCTGAGGGTAGTTATAAGTCCTTATTCTTTCGCTGCGGTCACCCGAGCCCACCTGGCTTTTTCTATCCGCCGCGATAGCCTCGTCGTGCTCGAGCTTTGCCGCGTCAAAAAGGCGGGCGCGGAGCACTCGCATAGCCTTTTCGCGGTTTTTAAACTGGCTTCGCTCGTCCTGGCATTCCACCACGGTATTTGTAGGAATATGGGTAATTCTTATTGCAGAAGAAGTTTTATTAATATGCTGGCCTCCGGCGCCTGACGATCTATAGGTATCGATCTTTAGGTCGGCCGGGTTTATATCCACTTCGACCTCGTCAGCCTCCGGCATAACGGCGACAGTAACCGCCGAAGTGTGAATTCTGCCCTGAGTTTCCGTATCGGGAACTCTTTGCACTCTATGCGTTCCGCTTTCATATTTGAATTTCTGATAAGCGCCTTTACCCTCTATCATAAAGCTTATTTCTTTAAAGCCGCCGAGCTCGGTTTCATTTGAAGATGTTATCTCGGTCTTAAAACCTTTTGACTGCGAAAACATCGAGTACATCCTGAATAGTGCCGCGGCAAAAAGCGCCGCTTCTTCGCCGCCCGTTCCCGCTCTGATTTCAACGATTATGTTCTTCTCGTCATTCGGGTCCTTAGGCAAAAGAAGAATTTTAAGCTCTTCGGATATTTTTTCGATATTTTTTCGGGTGAGTGAAAGCTCTTCATTTGCAAGCTCTTTCAATTCCTTATCGCTTTCGCTTTCGATTATCTTCATAGCCTGAGCCTCATCGCTCTTTGCTTTTTTATATTCTCTGAATTTTTCGACTATCGGCTCAAGCGAACTTTGCTCTTTCATAAGCTCTGTGAACTCGGAAACATTTGCCGCAATCTCCGGCTGTGCTATCCTTTCGCACAGCTGCTCATATCTGCTTTCAACTGCAGACAGCTTTTCAAACATTATTAATTTTCCTTTTCTTCAATGATTTTTTTGATACTTTTTTCAGCTTTTGCCCTCGGCACCATTATTTCTCTTGAACAGCCTAAACACTTAAGCTTAAAGTCCATTCCGATACGCGTTATTTCAAACTCATTGCAGCCGCAGGGGTGCTTTTTTTTCATCTCGACTTTATCACCGACATTTATATCCATTCAATCAATCCTTTTTAAGTAAAATTATAATATATATTCTTCTAAAAGGCAATAGCAAGACTTGAATAAAATTATATTTTAGTGTAAAATAAATTTAAATTTCTGAGGTGTTAAAATAATGGAAAGAATTAAAATTATGCATTGCGCCGATCTTCATTTGGGAGCGGAGGAAAATCTGCTGAAATCGCAGAGCAAAAGCCGCCGCTTTGAAACCCTGCTCACATTTGAAAGAGCGATAAAAGAGGCGCAGAAAAGAGAAGTTAAAATAGTTCTTATTGCGGGCGATCTGCTTGATTCAAACTATATTGAAGAAGAGTTTGTTTCAGGGGTACTAAGCGCAGTGAGGTCCGCAAAAGATATGGAGTTCGTTTTTTCTGCGGGAAATCACGATCCTTTAAACTATTCTTCTCCTTTTTTAAAAATATCCGATATCCCTGATAATTTTCATATTCTTTCAACTTCGGGAGAAAGCATTAAGTTTGAAGATATTAAAACCTGCGTTTTCGGCAGGTCCTTTAAAGAGGTCTTTTCAAGCGATCCTTTATTTATTCCTTCCGATACAGATGATGATTACATAAATATTATGTGCGTTCACGGAGAGCTTTCGGGAACAAAAGGCGGGAATTACAATTCCGTTACAGAGAGTGATATTGCAAATTCCAAGGCTGACTATGCGGCGCTCGGCCATATTCACAAAAGGAGCGATATTTTAAGAGCCGGAAACACTTTTTATGCCTACAGCGGCTCTATAGAGGGTCACGGATTTGATGAAACGGGTAAAAAAGGCGTTTATATCGGGGAAGTGGGAAAGAGATACTGCGATCTTGAATTTGTAAGCGTAACCTTAAGAGAATATGTTTATTTAAAAGCGGATATTTCCGAGGCTTTGGACGAGCGCAGCGCTGCGGAAATAATTTTAAACAAATTAAATTGCGAATTCGGCTTAAATTATGAAAAAAATCTTTATAAGATAGATCTTACAGGCAGTATCGGGGAAGAAGTAAGACTGAACTTAGATGAAATCGCAGTAAGGCTTAAAGAAAAGCTTTATTTTGTAAAGCTCCGCGATAAGACCGAAACGAAAACCGATCTAAAACTTTTATCTGACGAAAATACATTAAAGGGCAAATTTGTTAAGAAAATGCTTGAAAAGATCGGGTCGGCTGAAGATAATGAAAAAGAGCTGTACTTAGCTGCGCTTAATATCGGTCTTAAAGCATTTACGCAAGAGGTAAAATACAATGAAGATCAATGATATTTACATAGGGGCTTTCGGAAAACTAAAGGATTTTTCACTTGAATTCGGCGGAAATATGAATGTGATCTACGGCGAGAATGAAAACGGAAAAACAACCGTGATGAACTTTATAAAAATGATGTTTTACGGTTCGAATTCAAGATCGCAAAAAATTATGCCCGCCAGAACGAAATATCTTCCCTGGAGCGGAGAAAGAGCGGGAGGAAGAATTAATTTTGAGCATGAAAACCAAAGATATACTTTAGAAAGAATTTTCGGAAAAACCGATTCAAGCGACAGCGTTACTCTTAAAAACCGCGATTCAGGCGAAGTTTTAACTACCGACAGAGAAATAGGAAAAACCTTTTTCGGGTTAAGCGCGCAGGCTTTTGAAAGAAGCCTTTTTACGGATTCTTCCGATTTTTCTCACGATGCCTTTGCGGAGGATGAGCTTAATTCAAAGTTATCGAATATTTTATCTACGGGCGATGATGAAAGCTCCTGCAAAAAGGTGGAGGAAAATATCTCTAAGGCTCTGCTTAAACTTATATCCAAAAATAATAAAAACGGTGCTATAAGGGAAAGAGAAAAGAAAACGGCGGAGCTTGAAGACGAGTATTTCGGAAGCCTTAATGCTGTAAAAAGCAGAATTGAAGAGGAAAAAGAGCTTGAAGAAGTAAACGATAAAATAAATAATTTAAGATCGGAAATAAGCAAAACAGAGGCTCTTATTCAAAAATCCGAAGAATTAAAAGAAAATCTTAAAATTAAACAGTTTGTTTCCGCAAGAGCCGAGCTTGAAGATTATAAGCTAAATACTGCTTTTTCAGACGGTACGATTTTAGACCGTGAATATGAAAAAAATATAAGAGATCTTGAAAACGAAATTTTAAATAAAAAAAGCAAATGTGAAAATCTTAAATCAGACATTGAAAATTTAAGCGGACAGCTAAAAAATATCAATGAAGAAAATAATGGTTCAAAAGAGCTTTCTGCAATAGAACAGGAAAACGCGGAGCTTTTTAAGAAAAGAGAGATAACCGATGAAAAAGAGCTGAAATTAAGCGAAGAGATAAGTTCTCTTGAAGCAGAACTTAAATCGTCGTCGGGTAAAAAACCGCTTTATAAACCGTTGTTTTTTGCAGGAATTTTATTGTGCCTTTTAGGTTTAGGGCTTACATTTGTTATAAAGGCTCTCGGAATAGCCGCGTTTATTCTGGGCTTTGCCGGATTTATGATATCACTTTTTATCTCGCTTTTGCCGGATAAAGAATATCAGGAAAAGCAGGATAAATACCGCGAACTATTATCGATTTCTTCAAGCCTTAAAAAACACAGATCGGATATTTCAGAAAAAATTACACGAAACAATGAAAAGATTTTTGAGCTTTCGAGGAAAAGCGACCGCTCGCAGATAAACTTAAGCGAAAAGAAAAATTCTTTAAATAATTTGCGTGAATCTTTAAAAGCCGAAGAAAAAGCTTTAAGCGATCTTTTATTAAAAGAGAAAGAATTAAAATCAAATGCCAAATGCCCTGATAATATTAAACTTTCCGATTATCTTTCCGATATATTAAGCGGACTTGAAAAGCTTAAAACCAAAGAAGAGCTTTATAAAAAAGAAGCGGGAGATATATCTTATGAAGATGCTTTAAAAAAAGCGGAAGCGGTAAGAAATGAAGATATCGCTGATATTACACAGCTTAAAGAAAAACTAAAAACTCAAAATCAGCTTTTAAATTCGCTTATAGGCAGTTTTAATGCGCAAAAAAGCGGAATTTCGGAAAGATATTCGAGAGTAAGAGAACCCGAAAATATTAAAAGAGAAATTGAGGAGCAAAAGGCGGCGCTTTTAGCCGAGTATGATTTTTACAATGCGGGAACGCTTGCTTTAAAAACAATTAACGAGTGCTTTGCGGAAATAAGGGGCGGTTACGGCGGAAAACTGGAAGAAAAAGCACAGGAAATATTAAGCTTGCTTACAAACGGGAAATACAGTAAACTTTCGGTCGATAAAACCTTAGAACCCGAAGCACAGGGCGAGGTTTTCGGACTTAGAAAAATAGATTATTTCAGCAGCGGAACTGTCGATCAGATATATTTAAGCTTAAGGCTCGCGGTTTCTTCTATGATAAGTTTAAACGGACCTCTGCCTGTTTTTCTTGATGACTGCCTATCAAATTATGACGATCAAAGAACGGAAAACGCAATAAAAGCGCTTAAAAATTTTTCTGAAAATTCGCAGGTGATACTTTTTACCTGCCACAAAAATATTGCGGAAATCGCAGAAAAAGAAAATATAAAAGTCTTAAATTTTTAAAGAGGTTTTTAAATTTATGAAATTCAATTCCGAAAATATGTGCAAAGGACCGATCTTTAAGAATGTGGTAATTTATACGGTGCCGATCATTCTTACAGGTCTTTTGCAGTTGCTTTTCAACGCCGCGGATCTCATTGTTGTGGGTTGGTTTTCGGGAAGCGACTCTGTTGCGGCAGTGGGTGCTACATCGTCGCTTACAAATTTATTCGTAAATCTTTTTATAGGTCTCTCGCTCGGAGCGGGGGTAGCCGTAGCACAGGGAATAGGGGCAAAAAGCAGAGAAAACACCGAAAAAGCCGTTCACACTGCGATACCCGTAGCATTAATAGGGGGAATTCTTTTAACCTTTACAGGAATTCTTCTTTCAAGGCCTTTGCTTGAGGCTATGGGCACGCCCGCAGGCAAAATTCTTTCGCTTTCGTCGGTTTATATGAAGATATATTTTTCGGGTATGACATTTTTAATGCTTTATAACTTCGGCGCGGCAATTTTAAGAGCCGCCGGCGATACGAAATCACCGCTTATTTTTCTGACTGTTGCGGGAGTGCTGAATGTTATATTAAATATTGTGTTTGTCGCCGTGTTTAAAATGGATGTGGCCGGAGTTGCGCTTGCAACCACAATTTCGCAGGCATTAAGCTCTTTGCTTGTAATAAGAGAGCTTATTAAAAGAAAAGATCTTATAAAACTCGAATTTAAAAAGATACATATAAATATTTCCGCGCTTAAAAAGATACTTGCGATCGGAGTGCCGGCAGGACTTCAAAGCTCACTGTTTTCAATTTCGAACGTTATAATTCAGTCTTCGGTGAATTCTTTCGGCAGTGCGGCGATGTCGGGCAGCGCGGCTTCTTCGAGCATAGAGGGATTTTGCTATGTCGCAATGAATTCATTCCAGCAGACGGCGCTTAATTTCTGCGGTCAGAATTACGGCGCGGGTAACTTGAAGAGAGTAAAGAAAGTAACATTTGTCTGCCTTTTGACCGTTGCGGCGGTGGGATTGATCATCGGTACGGTTTCCTATGCTTTCGGCAGACCTCTTCTTGAAATTTATATAAAGGATTCGAAGTCTGCTATCGATTTCGGACTTGAAAGAATGAAATTTATTCTTTTGCCGTATTTTCTCTGCGGAATTATGGATACTGTAACGGGATCGATGAGAGGAATAGGTTCTTCTGTCGTTCCGATGATAATAACCATAATCGGAGTTTGCGTGATGAGAATTGTGTGGATATTCACTGTTTTTGCAAATCCTGAATATCATACATTTGCATGGCTGTTTATTTCTTATCCGATATCCTGGTCGCTCACTTTCAGTGCGGTATTTATATCGTATCTGATAGCCGTGAAGAGAAAAGAAAAAAAGTTTATAAAAGAAAAAGAGCTTCTAGACTCTGTATGATGAGAGAGAAACAACTGAAGTGCTTATAAGACTTAAGCCTTTTTCTCCTTTCGTCAGAGGAAGGCAAAGTTTGTCTAACATCTAAAGTCTAATATCTAATATCCCGCAGTCGTTTTTTTACGGCTGCGGGATTTCTTGAATAATTTTTTATACATTTTGAATAAAAAATCCCATTTATCTTTCTTTATTTTGTCGCTATAATAAAGGCAACGACAAAGGAAAGGTCGTAAATAAAGGGAGGTAAACTCAAAATGAAAAAAATCATAACACTTTTACTTGCACTGGCTCTTGTTATGGGGCTTACCGCCTGCGGAGGTTCGGGATCCTCTGATAAAGGCGAAATTTCGGTATTCTATTATACCTATTCCGACACTTATATTTCAAGCGTCAGAACTTCAATGGACAAGCTTCTTAAAAAGGCCGGAATCAAGTTCCAGAACTATGACGCCAACGGTAACCAGACAACCCAGACAGAGCAGGTAACCACAGCTATTGCGAAAGGTTCTAAAGCTTTGATCGTAAATGTTGTTGATACAGGATCAAACGACGCCGCACAGAACATCGTTGATCTTGCAAAGGCTCAAAACATTCCGGTTATTTTCTTTAACCGCTCGGTTGAAGAAAGCGTTGTAAGCAGTTATGACAAATGCGTATTCGTAGGAACAGATTACGAAATGGCAGGTCATATGCAGGGCGAAATGGTAGGCAAATATTTAGTTGAGAATTTTGATAAGGTCGATTTAAACGGCGACGGAAAAATCAGCTATGTAATGTTCAAAGGCCAGGAGGGCAATATGGAAGCTATCGCCCGCACACAGTTCGGCGTTGAAGACGCGGACAAGGTCCTCACTGAAAATTCAAAAGAAAAGCTTTCATTCTATGATGCTTCCAACACCAACAAATATCTCGTTGACCAGGACGGATTATGGTCCTCTGCAGCGGCTACAAACTATATGTCCACAATACTCGCACAGTACAGCGAAGCAAATAAGAATATGGTTGAGCTTGTAATCGCCAACAACGATGAAATGGCACTCGGCGCGATCTCCGCTTTACAGGCTGCCGGTTACAACAAGGGATCGGGCAAAACTATCCCCGTATTCGGAGTTGACGCAACAGACGCCGCACAGTCTGCAATTAAGAACGGAAGCATGATAGGAAGCATTAAGCAGGACGCAGAGGGAATGGCAAAAGTTATAACCACAATCGCTCAGAACTTCCTCAATTCTAAAGAAAAATTCGACGGTGTAAATTCCGACGATGTTGTAGGAACCTGGAGAGTAAACATTCCTTACGCTGTTTACACAGGCTGAAAAAATAAATAATATTCAGACAGGGCGGTTTTTACCGCTCTGTCTGAAAAATCTATAAACGGGGGAATCAAGTTATATGTCAGGCATAAACAATGAAAAATTAAGATCCGATGCTCCCGTTCTGCTTCAGATGGATAATATCGAAAAAGTGTTTCCCGGAGTTAAGGCGCTCGATAAGGTAAGCCTTACTGTTAAGGCAGGAACGGTGCACGCGCTTATGGGTGAAAACGGCGCCGGAAAATCCACGCTGATGAAATGTCTTTTCGGAGTTTACAGCAAAGACAGCGGAAACATTTATTTAAACGGCGAAGAGGTAAACTTCAAAAATTCCAAAGAGGCGCTTGAAAATGGAGTGGCGATGGTCCACCAGGAACTTAATCAGGCTTTAAAGCGCAATGTTATGGATAATATGTGGCTTGGCAGGTTCCCGACGGTCTGCAAAGGCGTGCCGATAACGAGCGAAAAGAAAATGTACACCGCCACAAAGGAAATTTTTGAAAAGCTTGAGATCGATGTGGATCCTAAAACGGTTATGAGCAAAATGCCGGTTTCTCAAAGGCAGATGGTTGAAATTGCCAAGGCTGTTTCTTATAACGCAAAGGTAATTGTTTTTGACGAGCCGACCTCCTCTTTGACCGAAGAAGAAGTAGAACACCTTTTTAAAATAATAAATATGCTCAAGGAAAAGGGCTGCGGAATTATTTATATTTCTCATAAAATGAAAGAAATTCTGCGTATTTCCGACGAAGTTACGATAATGCGCGACGGAAAATGGATAGCCACAAAAGAGGCAAAGGATCTCACCACAGACGAAATAATAAAGCTAATGGTAGGAAGAGAGCTTACGAATATCTATCCTCCTAAGACGAATAAGGTCGGCGATCTGCTGCTTGAAGTTGACAACTTGACGGCGATGTATTCAAAGCTGAGCGACGTTTCCTTTAAAGCGAGAAAAGGCGAGATAATAGGAATTGCAGGACTTGACGGATCGGGCAGAAGCGAGCTTCTTGAAAATATTTTCGGAATAGCCACAAGGAAGAGCGGAACTTTAAAGCTTGACGGCAAAACAGTCAAAAACCGCAACTCGCGCGAATCCATTAAAAACGGATTTGCAATGCTCACCGAAGAGCGCAGAGCAACGGGAATTTTCGGAATTTTAAATATCCGCGAAAACGCTACGATTTCAAGTCTTGATAAATGCAAATCAGGACCTTTTGTCAGTAAATCAAAGCAAATAAAGAACACCAAGTGGTGTATTGATTCAATGCGGATAAAGACGCCCACTCAGGAAACAAAGATAAGATCTCTGTCCGGAGGAAACCAGCAAAAGGTAATCTTAGGAAGATGGCTTCTTACTGATCCGACGGTACTTTTGCTTGACGAGCCTACAAGAGGAATCGACGTAGGCGCGAAATATGAGATCTATCAGCTTATAATTGATCTTGCAAACAAGGGTAAAACGGTTTTAATGGTTTCTTCCGAAATGCCGGAGCTTTTAGGTGTGTGCGACAGGATACTTGTAATGTCGGGCGGAAGACTTTCAGGCGAAGTTGACGCGAAAACCGCCACCCAGGAAGAAATAATGGCGCTTGCCGCAAAGTATGTTTAAAAAAACGGAGGAATGAAAATGTCTGCTGAAACTTTAAAGAAACAGAGCAGTATAGGCGCGTGGAGGGAAAAATTCAGCAATTCTTCCGGTGCCGATAAAAGAAGAATGATAAGCGATCTTCTTTTTAACAATGCAATGTATATAATAATTGCGGCGGCAATTATTTATATAGCGATAAGAGTACCGGCATTTCTGTCGGTATCGAGTATAGTAAATATTGTTTCTCTTACAGCTGCAAAGCTTCCGATAGCGCTTGGTATCGGCGGAGCTATCGTGCTTACGGGAACTGATATATCCGCGGGCCGCTGCGTAGGTCTTACAGCCTGTATAGCGGCGTCGCTTTTGCAGATGACATCATATGCAAATAAAATTTTCCCGAATCTTCCGGTTATGCCGCTTTGGGCAGTTTTGCTTATAGTAGTGGCAGTCGGAGCGGTGGTAGGACTTGTCAACGGATTTTTCGTTGCCAAATTCAAGCTTCATCCTTTTATAGTAACGCTTTCTACCCAGCTTATAGTATTCGGTCTTGTACTTATGTATCTTATGATCGGCGGCAACAACGGTCAGACTCTTTCGGGGCTTGACTCTTCTTATACAAACTTTGTAAGAGGCACTCTTTTCACTGTCGGCTCCGTAGCAATTCCGAAATATGTGTTATATTCCGTTATTCTCACGGCAATAATGTGGGTGATATGGAATAAAACAAAGTTTGGTAAAAATATGTTTGCGGTAGGCTCAAATGAAGAGGCCGCGAATGTTTCGGGAGTTAATGTTTTCAAAACTATCGTGCTTGTGTTCGTTTTAGCCGGAGTTATGTACGGTATCACAGGCTTTATCGAGGGCGCAAGGATTGCTTCCTGCTCGGCTAACACCGGTCTTAACTATGAGTCCGACGCTATAGCCGCCTGCGTTATCGGAGGAGTTTCCTTTGTAGGCGGTACAGGTAAGATAAGCGGTATCGTTATCGGAGTTTTCCTGCTCCAGATAATCTTTGTTGGACTTAACTTCCTTTCTGTAGACGCAAATATGCTCTATGTAATAAAAGGTCTTATAATCCTTGTTGCATGCGCTATCGATATGAGAAAATATCTTGCCCGCAAGTAATTTTTTAAAAAAGATAGGTGAATCTTAAATGAACGAAGAAAAGAAAGTTAAAAACACAGGCGGACTTTATGCAAAAATAAAAATGCCTTTAAAGACCGCCAACATAATGGTTGCGGTGCTTATTGCGGCGCTCATATTAGTTACGGCTTTTATTATCGGTCACAGCGGATTCACCGTTGATTTTGATACCGACGGCGGATCACATATCGAAAGCATTAATCTTAAGCATTCGGATAAGATATCTTTAAGCGAAGCACCCGTTAAAGAGGGGTATAAATTTGCCGGTTGGTACAAGGATAAAGCGCTGACGCAGGAGTGGGACTTCAGCGACGGCGTTGAGGGAAGTATGACTCTTTACGCAAAATGGATAAAATAAAAAATGGCAGTCGGGCACTTTGTCCGACTGCCGAAACGCTTTTTATTGCTTTTTAATTTTTGAAATGTTAAAATAAAAGAAAAAACCCGGAGGGCAAAATGAAGTATACCGTTTTAGTTGTAGACGATGAATTTGAGCTTAGAAGAGCGCTTATCGAAAAGGTGGATTGGCAATCCGCCGGATTTGAAGTTATAGGCGAAGCGGAAAACGGTATAGAAGCTTTAGAGTGCATTGAAAGCTTAGAGCCTGATCTTATTATTACGGATATTAAAATGCCGATGATATCCGGGCTTGAGCTTGCAAAAAGAATAAGGGAAATAAGGCCTGCCGCGCAGATAGTGATACTAAGCGGTTATGACAGCTTTGAATATGCAAGAACTGCTATTGAGTACAATATCATAAGCTATCTTTTAAAACCGATCTCTTCTTCGGAAATGACCGAGGAGCTTAAAAATATCCGTGCTAAAATGGACGAAAAGATTTTAAATGCTGTAAAGATACCCGATCCTGATTTAAAAAGGCAGTTAAAAAAAGCGGAAACGGAAGAATTTTTACTTCCTCTTATGCTCGGCGGAAGCGAGAATAAGACTGATGAAGAACAGCTTATATTAAGAGCAAAACAGCTCGGAATAATAAAAGGCGGCGGCGAAAATTTAAGATTTTGCGTGATGGTCGTAAAATTCAAGGATATTTACAACAAGACCTGCACGACAAAAAAGCACACCGACTTTTTAACGAATATTCTATCAAAATATTTCACCTGCGAAACGCTCATTGTATTTTCAAGAGCGGTGGTGCTTGCCGTACTAAATGAAGACGGAAAGTTATCAAATGTTTTGGAACTTAGCTTAAAGGAAACCGTGCAGTCGGCTAAAAGGCTGCTCGATCAGTCCTGCACGATAGGCGTAAGCCGTGAATTTTACAAGCTTTCCGATTGCTCCGACGCTTATTTTCAGGCAGTTACCGCCAGGCGATACACTTCCGACGGCACAGGTGAGATCCGGTTTATAGCCGATCAGGAGCATAATTTCGAATTTGAATTTGATAAAGCCGAAAAAACTGCCGCAGGCATAGAACAGCTTTTAAAGGTGGGAACGCAGGAATCGCTTAACGATTTTTTAAATTCGCTTTACGAAACTAATACCCCTGAAAATGCAAATCTTTTGGTGCTGCAGATAATAGCCACTGTCTTTCGAGTTGTTAGCTCGGTCGTGGATAAAAACGAGCTCACGGAACTTATCGGCAAAAATCCGATCTTTTCGCGCCTTACTTCCTACGGCAGCGAGCAGACTATGAAAAACGAGCTTTTAGAGTTCTGCGGCGAGGCAAAAGCTATTATTGAAAATTCAAGAAAGCGTGACAGCGAGGTCTTGTGCGACAAGGTTTTAGAGATAATAAACGATAGGTATTCCGATGAGAGCCTTTCTCTTACAAGCGTTTCCGACGAGCTTTCCGTAAGCCCGAATTATTTAAGCGCACTGATAAAGAAAACCAAAAAGAAGAATTTTATAACTCTTCTTACGGAAAAAAGAATGCAGACCGCCTATGACTTAATAGTCTGCTCCTCTATGAAAATGCTTGAAATTTCCGAAAAGTGCGGATACAGCGATCAGCACTATTTCAGCTACTGCTTTAAAAAGTTTTACGGCGAATCGCCTAACAAATTAAGACAGACTAAGGCGGAGGAAAAATGAAAGAAAGATCAAAATTATCATTCAGCCTTTCAAATTTAACTATCGCCGCGGTATTTGCGGCAACCATAGCGGCGGTCGCCTGCAGTATCGGTGTGTTCGCGTCTGTATACAGCTCCGCGCTTAAGAAAAACGCGGAAGTTAATGCCGAGCAGACGGTCAATCAGGCGGCGGTGGCGGTGAATAACACCGTGGGATCGATGAAAAGCCAGCTTGATAATATCTGTGCGCTTATAAAAAGCGGAAAATCGGAATCGGAGATAAAAAACGACTTAAAGGTGCTTTTGGGGCTTCGAAACGATATTGTTTCGGTCACGGTCTATTCGAAAAGCGGTGAAATTTTGCTTTGCGCCTCGGATAAAGAGCTTAAAAGCAATATTTTAAGGGACCTATCCTTTAACAAAGAAAATTTCGATTCTTCGCCGAAATTTTCTCTTTCACAGCCGCATATTCAGTCGATTTTCGAAAAAAGCTACCCTTGGGTGGTAACCGCGGCCGTAAAGACTGATGAGGCGGTATTGGGAAACGGAACATATATAACAGCCGATTTTAATTTTTCAGGCCTTGCGGATTATATCGATCAGGCCGGAATTGGTCAGCACGGTTACTGTTTTATAGCAGACGGTTCAAAAAATATTATCTATCACCCTGCTCAGCAAATGATTTTTTCAAATCTCAGATCGGAAGACCTTAAAAGTATCAAGCTAAGTCGCGGGGAACTTGTAAATGTCGATCACAAGATAACCGTCGTTTCTGATACTTCCTACAAATATTGGAAAATAATCGGAATTTCTTATACCGACGAGCTTGAAAAGGAAAAAAACGGGCAGATTTTCATAAGCATTTTAATAGCCGTTGTTTGCTGTGTCGTTTTCGCGGCGGGAGTACTGCTTATTTACCAGAAAATTGTCACAAAACCGGTCAAAAAACTGATAAAAGCCATGAAGACCTTTGAAAGCAAGACTTCTTCATTTGAGTATGATCCAAAAGACGAGCCCGCGCTTGAAATAAGCGAGCTAAACTCTTCATTCTGCCATATGTCCGAAAGAATAAAAGAGCTTATGGAGCAGGTGAGAAAAGAAGAAAAGGAATTAAGGATCACAGAGCTTAAAGCCCTGCAGGCGCAGATAAATCCGCATTTTCTTTATAACACGCTAGATTCTATCTCCTGGATGTGCGAATCGGGGAACACTAAAGACGCCGCCGCAATGGTGAGTGCCCTTGCAAAACTTTTCAGAATAAGCATAAGCAGAGGAAAAGAGCTTATCCCTATAAAAGACGAACTTAATCATGCCAAAAGCTATCTTATAATCCAAACCTATAGGTATAAAAATCAGTTTACCTATAAATTTGAGGTTGAAGAGGGACTTGAAAATTATCTTTGCAACAAGATAACCATTCAGCCTTTAATTGAAAACGCTATATATCACGGTCTTGACCGAATGGTAGACGAGGGCGAGATAGTTATATCAGTTTTCGAAGATAAGGAAAACAAAGATGATATCATAATCAGCGTTGCGGATAACGGTGTGGGAATGACAGATGAGCAGTGCAGATCGATCCTTAAAAAGAACAGGAGCGATTCGAGCGGAATAGGCGTTAAAAATGTCAATGACCGCTTGAAGATATATTTCGGGGAAAACTATGGGATAAGTATTAAAAGCGAACTTGATGTCGGAACGACTGTTACCGTTAAAATTCCGAAAATAAAGAATGCGGAGGATATCAATATATGAAAAAATTAAAATTTTTGATCATTCTCCTGGCTTTTGTGACCTTGATTTCCGGCTGCAAAACTAAAAAATCCGATAAAAAATATGTGGCTGTGATAGCAAAATCCGCAAATTCCGATTTCTTTATAAATATGAAAAACGGCGCTTTCGGCGCCGCGACGGAATATAACGTAAAAGTCACCTTTGAGGGTCCCGAAAACGAAGAGGATTACGAAACGCAAAACGAAATGATATTAAGCGCCGTTAAAAACGGGGCTGACGCAATTTTACTTTCCGCTATCGATTACAACAAGTCGGATAAAGCAGTGAATACGGCTGTAAAAAAAGGAGTAAAGGTCATCACTGTGGACAGCGGAATATCAAGTAACCTTGTAAGTCTTTTTATCGGAACGGATAATAAAAAATCCGGCAGGCAGGCAGGCGAGGCTGTGCTTAACGGATTTAATTCAAACACCGATATAAATATCGGAATAGTAAGCTTTTCGGAGCAGACGGACAATTCAAAGCTTAGAGAAAGAGGCTTTAAAGAAGCTATCGCCGCAAATCAAAAAGCTAAAATAATAGGTACAAAAATTGCTAAGAGCAATATCGAAAGCGCAAAGCAAAGCGCCAAAGAGCTTTTAAAAGAATATCCGCAGATAAATGTCTTAGTAGGGTTTAACGAATGGATAACCTTAGGAATAGGCGAGGCGGTAAAGGAAGAAAAGGCAGGAAATTATGTCAAAGCAGTCGGCTTTGACTGCAATGTTTCTTCTGTGGCTATGCTTGAAACGGGCGAAATGGATTCGCTTATAGTTCAAAATCCTTTTGCAATGGGTTATCTCGGAGTTAAAAATGCTTTAGAGCTTATAGAGGGCAATTCCCCCGAATCGGAAGTTCTATACACGGATACGGTGACTGTTAACAAAACTAATATGTTCGATGAAGATATTCAAAAATTATTATTCAGATTTGATTAGAAAGGAGAAAATATGTATATTTCAAAAGATAACAGATATGATGTAATTCCTTATAACCGCTGCGGTAACAGCGGACTTAAACTTCCCGCTCTCTCTTTAGGGCTGTGGCACAATTTCGGTGATAATGCGGATTATAATAATATGAAAGACCTTATTTTCACCGCTTTTGATAACGGCATTACCCATTTTGATCTTGCTAATAACTATGGGCCTGCTCCGGGCAGCGCCGAAAGAAATTTCGGAAAAATTTTAAAAGAAGAGCTTATGCCTTACCGCGACGAGCTTTTGATCAGCACAAAAGCGGGTTATGAAATGTGGAACGGACCTTACGGAAATTTCGGCAGCAGAAAATATCTTCTTTCCTCTCTTGACGCAAGCCTTAAAAGGCTCGGTCTTGATTATGTCGATATTTTTTATCATCACCGTCCCGATCCCGAAACTCCGCTTGAAGAAACAATGTCGGCTTTGTCTTCCGCGGTTAAAAGCGGGAAGGCGCTCTATGTCGGTCTTTCCAATTATGACGGGGAAACAATGGAAAAAGCCGCAAAAATCCTTGAAGAATTAAAAACTCCTTTTATAATAAATCAAAACCGCTATTCGATTTTTGACAGAACGGTGGAAAACAACGGTCTTTTAAAAAGCGCGGATAAAATTAAAAAGGGTATTATCACATTCAGCCCTCTCGCGCAGGGAATGCTGACTAACAGATATCTTCACGGAATACCTGAGGACAGCCGAATAAGGACCGACGGCAGATTTTTGAAGGAAACTTCACTGACGGCCGAGAGATTGGAGCAGATAAGAAAACTTAACGCACTTGCCGAAAGCAGAGGGCAGACCTTAGCGGAAATGTCGCTTTCGTGGCTGCTTTCAAAAAAAGAGGTCACTTCCGTTCTTATCGGTGCGTCAAAGAAAACGCAGATACTTGATAATATAAAGGCTTGTGAAAACACGGAATTCAGCCGGGAAGAGCTTAAGAAAATAGACGAAATATCGATTTAAAGAAATAGACCCTTTACTTAAGTAAAGGGTCTATTTTATTTCCTGCTCAAGTATGCGTAGTTTTTACCGGTTGAAATTTATTTTATAATAAATTATAATAATTTCATAATATAAACGGAGCGGATCAATATGATTATCAGAAAAGCTGATAAAAGCGATTTAAAAAAAGCTTACGAAGTATACAGTAAGGTCTTAAAAAACGAGGAAATGGGACTTACAACTATCGGTTGGATAAGAGGAGTGTATCCTACTGAAGACACAATTCAAGAAGCGATAAAGGCTGACGATTTTTTTGTATACGTCGAAGATGATAAAATTCTTGCCTGTGCCAGGATCAATCAAATTCAGGTGCCCGAGTATGCGGTGGCGGACTGGGAATATAAAGATATCAAAGACGATAAAATAATGGTGCTTCACACTCTTGCGGTCGATCCCGACGCGGGCGGAAAGGGAATAGGCTCAAATTTTGTAAAATTCTATGAAGATTATGCTTTAGATCACGGCTGCACTCATCTTAGAATGGATACAAACGAAAAAAATTCCAATGCGAGGCGCCTTTATAAAAAATTAGGGTACAATGAGGCGGATATAGTTCCCTGTGATTTTAACGGAATACCTAATATAAGGCTTGTTTGCCTTGAAAAAAAGTTAAAAGGGTAATAAAATATGAAAATAAAATTTTCGGCGATATTTTTAATATTTATTTTGCTTTTTTCAAATTTTTGCATTATTGAGGGATTAAGCAAATCCGAAGCCGAGGCACAAAAGCTCAATATAACTCTATCGCGCGGCTCTTCAAAGCTTTTTGACGGCAACAATTTGACATATGATAATTTAAGCGGAAAAACAGAGCTTAAATTCAATTTGAAAGCTCGATATATCTATCTGATATTTTTAAAAAAGGCGGCGTCATTCTCGGTAAACGGGGAGAAAACCGAAAATAATTTTCTGCACTGCCTTATTGATCTTAAAGAAAAGTCTGCAGGGATAACGGACAGTGTAACTCTTGATTTTGAAGAGGGAACGCAGTTGAGCGAAATTTCCGCTTATACCGACGGCGCTTTGCCTAAAACCGTCGAGGATTGGAGCGCGCCTTGCGAGAAAGCGGACCTGCTCCTCGTATCTACTCATTCTGACGATGAGCAATTATTTTTTGCAGGTGTTTTACCGCTTTATGCGGGACAAAGGAAATTAAGGGTACAGGTAGCATATTTTACAAATCATAATGTTAATTTTAAAAGAAATCACGAGCTTTTAAACGGACTGTGGACAGTGGGAGTAAGGAATTACCCGGAAATAAGCGAATTTCCCGACGCCTGGGCGGATGACAGACAGCACGCCGAAAGAAATCTTTTAAAAGCAGGCTTTACTTATGAAGACGCCGTTAACTTTCAGACATATCTTTTAAGAAGATACAAGCCGCTCGTAGCAGTAGGCCATGATTTTGCGGGGGAATACGGCCATGGCCAGCACATTTTAAACGCCGCAACTTTAAGCGAGGCTGTAAAGAAGAGCGCTGATGAAAGCTTTGATCCCGAAACCGCGCAAAAATACGGCACGCACACGGTAAAAAAATTCTATGTTCATTTATATAATGAAAACAAGATAATTTTAGATATCGATACTCCGCTTGATAATTTCGGCGGTAAAACCGCTTTTGAAATGACAAAAGAAGGCTTTAAAAAGCACGTTTCACAGCAGGACACCTGGTTCAGAGAATGGCTTAACGGAACTGACGGAAACAATAATTCCAGCGCTTCGATAAAAAAATATTCCCCTAGGGAATACGGACTTTATTTTTCGACTAACGAAAAAGAGGATGTTTTGAAAAACGACTTCTTTGAAAATATAACTACTTATGATGAGCTTGAATCGGCAGAGCATAAAAAGCCCAAAAAGGAAAAGGAAGAAACAGAAAAAAATCAGGAAAAAGAGAAAAAAGAAGTTAAATCAAAGCCTAAAAGTATATATTTTACAGCCGCGTGTTCTTTGTTGATTTTAATAATTACAGCGGTAATTATAGCTAAAAAAAAAAAATAAAAATCGGTTTTTAAAAATTTTCCAAAAAAATGTTATCTTTTTCCAATAAAAAGATAACATTTTTATTTTGCAGTTGATATAATTAAAGTAACATTTTATCTATAAGGAGGATAAAAAATGGAAAGAAAAATTTCTTTAAACGGAAAATGGCGCCTTTATTATAATGACGCGGCTCGAAACAAAGTCGATGATTTTAAAAGCGCCGAATCTGTCGAGGCAACTGTGCCGGGAAATGTAGAACTTGATCTTAAAGCTGCAGGTCTTCTTCCGGCTGATGAGTTTAAGGGTATGAACACCACGCTTACCGAAAAATATGAGGTTTACGAGTGGTGGTATAACCGCAACTTTACAGCTCCCGAGTTTTCATCAAAAGAAAAAGTTTTCTTAAACTTTGCGGGTGTTGACTGTCACGCGGAATACTTTTTAAACGGCGAAAAAATATTAGAATCCAAAAACGCTTTCATTGCTCACGAAGCAGAAGTAACAAACTTCTTAAAATCGGGAGAGAATGAATTAACGGTACATATAACTTCTTCAGTAAAATTTGACGGCGAGCATACTTTAGAGCAGTACTGCTCAAGCGGCTGGGGCTGTGATTCTTCGGTATTTTCAAGAAAGCCCGCTCATGCTTACGGCTGGGATATTTTCCCGAGAGTGGTAAGCGCGGGACTTTGGAAAGATGTTGATATAATCATCCGTGATGAGTACGGCATTGAAAATGTAAGCTACACCACCGATTTCGGCGGAAACCACGGAACACTTGGAGTTATGTTCAAAATCAAGGCTCCGCTTGCTGATCTTTATGATAATAAGCTTAAGGTTATTATCTCGGGTAAATGCGATGATTCCGAATTTTCAAGAGAATTTGAGATAATCCGTGATTTTAACAGAAAATTCTATGTCGGAATCGATAATTTAAAGCTTTGGTGGCCTTATGGTTACGGCGACGCTAATATTTACGATTCAAAGATCACTCTTTTATGCGACGGCAAAGAGGTTGCAAATTACTGCTTTAATGTCGGCGTAAGAAAGATCGAGCTTTATCACACCGATACAATGCTTGATGAAAACCCCGGATTTTATTTCAAGGTCAACGGCCATCAGGTATTCTGCCGCGGAAGCAACTGGGTTCCGCTCGACGCTTACCACAGCAGAGATAAGCAGCGCTATGCAAAGGCATTGGAGCTCGTTTCCGATATCGGCTGCAACATTTTAAGAGTATGGGGCGGCGGAGTTTACGAGCAGGAAGAATTCTATGATTACTGCGACAGGCACGGAATTATGATCTGGCAGGACTTTATGATGGCTTGCCATATCTGCCCCGAAGATCCCGAGAGTATGGCGGAGTATGAAAAGGAATTTACCTGGGCGATCAAGAATTTGAGAAATCACCCCTCTATCGCTCTTTGGGCAGGCGATAACGAGATCGATTCCGCAACTGTCGGAAACCGAAATCCGAACAAAAACAATATTACAAGAAAACTGCTTCCGGATCTTATCAATAAGTATGATTACAGGCGCCCCTATATCCCGAGCTCGCCTTATATTTCAGAGAAGCTTTTCAAGCTCTTAAAAAGCGGAAATCACAATGCGTATGTTGAAAATCACCTTTGGGGTGCGAGAGATTATTATAAAGCTGACTTCTATAAGTATTCTACAGCCGCTTTCGTCAGCGAAACGGGTTACCACGGCTGTCCGTCTGTTGAGTCGCTTAAGAAGATGGTTGATGAAGATAAGCTTTGGCCTGTATTCAACGAGCAATGGACTCTTCATTCTTCCGATCAGAAAGGCAATGACAGCCGAGTAAGACTTATGGATGATCAGATAGTTCAGCTATTCGGCAAAAAAGCTGAAAACATTGAGGATTTTTCTCTTGCTTCACAGATCTCTCAGGCAGAGGCAAAGAAATACTTTATCGAAAGAGTAAGAATAGGCAGACCGAAAACCGGCGGTATTCTTTGGTGGAATTTGCTTGACGGTTGGCCGCAGATGTCCGACGCAGTCGTAGACTATTTCTATGACAAAAAGCTTGCTTATTACTATATCAAGCGTGCTCAGGCTCCTATCGCTCTTATGATGGGCGAACTTCACGACTGGAGATACACCCTTTATGCTCTTAACGATACAAGAATCGCCGTTAAAGGAACTTACAAGGTTTCCGATATCGAAACAGGCGAAGTTATAGCAGAGGGCGGATTTAATGCCAATGCAAACGGCAAAACAGGCGTTACCAATTTCAGAATGTTCTACTCCGAGCAGAGAATGCTTCTTATCGAGTGGGATATCGACGGAAAGAAATATTACAATCATTATCTTACAGGCTATCCGCCGTTTGATTTTGAGAAGTATAAAAAATGGCTTAATAAGCTTAACGAGATAACAGCCGAATAAAAATAAAAAATCCCCGAAAGGGGATTTTTTATTTAAGAAGTTTGATAAAATAAGGAATTTCGGGTTCGAAATTCACGCTGTAACGCTGATCGGGATCGGTCAAAAGCGTTGATTTTATACACTTTGAAGTAAACTTCACGGAAATTGAAACCGCCTGACGCAGGCTTTTGCCTATAGTCAGAGCTGAGGTAAGCACACTTGAGAAGATATCTCCCGTTCCGTGAAAGGTAACATTATAATATTTATCTGAAATAAATTCAAAATTTCCGTTATCAAGAAAGACCGCACCGAGATTTTTTTCATCAAACCTGACTCCTGTGATAACAGCCGAGGCGGAAGTGAGATCGGATAATTTATATAAAAGATCTTCAATATATTTCTTATCATAAGGTGCCGGTTTATATTCGGTATAGGTCAAAAAGCACGCTTCTGTGATATTTGGGGTTATAACATCGGCGTAGGTTATCAATCTTTTCATATATTCGGGAAAATCGGGCTCAAATCCGCCGTAAAGCTTTCCGAAGTCCGCCATAACAGGGTCGACTATGACAAGAGCATTATCCTTTTTTAAAATTGCTATAGCGTTTTTCACTATTTCCGCCTGGGCGATACTTCCGAGATAGCCTGTAAAAACAGTGTCAAATTTAATATTTTCGCTGTTTAAGTGGCGGGCAATGGGGAGAATATCGTCAGTAAGATCGCGGAAAGTATATCCTTTAAATCCGCCGGTGTGGGTGGAGAGCACTGCCGTGGGTATAACGGCGGTTTCAATTCCTGCGGCGGAAATAATGGGCAGAGCCGCGGTGAGCGAGCATCTGCCGAAGCAGGAAATATCGTTAACAGCCGCTACTCTTTTCCTAATCATTTTTTCTTACCTTTCTTTTTAAGCTCTTTCGGGCAGAATTCGTCTAAGGGGCATCTATCGCACTCGGCAATTCTTGCCGTGCAGATATCTCTGCCGAAAATGACCGTTCTATGGCAAAAATCGGAAGATTTTTCAGGCGGCAGGTATTTTATCATTTCAAGCTCCACTTTTTTGGGATCGGTCGTGGTTACAAGTTTTAAGCGGTTGCAAATCCTGATAAAATGCGTATCCGTTACCACTGCAGGCTTATGAAAAACATCGCCTAAAATAAGGTTGGCTGTTTTTCTTCCCACACCCGGCAAAGAGGTAAGATCCTCGATGTTATCGGGGACTTTGCCTTCAAATCTTTCATTTAAAGCCTTACTCATTTTTATAAGGTCCTTAGCTTTTGTTTTATAAAGACCGCAGCTTTTTATAAGCTCTTCCACTTCTTTTAAATCTGCCTCAGCCAAAGATTCAGAGTCTGGATATTTTTCAAAAAGTGCAGGAGTTACCAGATTTACTCTTGCGTCGGTACACTGAGCGGAAAGGCGGGTGGCAACGAGCAGCTGAAAAGGAGTTTTATATTCAAGCGAGCAAAAGGCGTCGGGATAAAGCTTTTCAAGCGCCTCTACCGCCTTTAAAGCAAGTTCTTTTTTACGCACGCGAAACATTCTCCAGCTTAAGATCACCGCTTTTAATAAATCCGAGTTTTCTCATAGCCTCGCTTATTCCGAAGCAGATCACTGCCGGAAGAATAAAGTGCATAGCGAGAATTTCGACTATTGCAAGCGAAGGCGACATAGCGGCGACAGTTTCACTTCCCTTAGTCATAGCCTCGAAAGCGGCAAACTGACCTACAAGACCTGCAGAGCCCATACCTGAGCCTACAGGGGTGCTGAGCATTTTAAGAACCGCAGAAGAAACGGGGCCTAAAACGGCGCTTGAAATTACAGAGGGTATCCACACCTGCGGGTGGCGGATAATATTAGGCATCTGAATCATTGAAGTGCCGAGGCCCTGCGCTACAAGACCGCCGAGCTTATTTTCACGGTAGGAAATAACAGCGAAGCCCACCATATTGCAGCAGCAGCCGATAGTTGCGGCGCCTGCGGCAATTCCTGTGATACCCATAGAAATTCCTATAGCTGCCGATGAAATCGGCAAAGTGAGCAGAATTCCCATTATAACAGAGATCGCCATTCCGCCGAGGATCGGGGATTTTTCAACATTTATATTTACAAGATTTCCTATCCACTTCATAGCGGCGGCAATATAAGGACCTACGAGATATCCTGCCGCGCAGCCTGCCAAAATACAGCAAAGCGGTGTGAGAATTATATCAAGTTTAGTTCTGCCTGAAACGAGGAAACCTATTTCCACCGCCACATAAGCGGCAATAAATGCTCCGAGCGGCTCGCCGGGAGCGCCGAGCTTTAAGCCCTCTATCATGAGGTTGGGAAACGCACCGACAGTACCTGCAACGGCGGCTGAAACCGTGGCTAAAGGCGAAGCCTTTAATTTACAGGCAACTCCTACGCCTATTCCCGCACCGGTAACAGTTTTTGCGACGGAGCCGATGACTGTGATATATCTGCCGAAAGTATTATCCCCGATAAGAGAGCCTATCTGACAGATTATTGTGCCTATGATCAAGGTGGAGAACAGACCGAAAGCCATTCCCGAAAGACCGTCGATAAAAAGGCGGTTTAAATATTTTTTCATTTCTTTTTCCCCTCTGCTTAAAAAGTGATTGCACCTATTATATAATAAAAGCGCTTGATTTTCAATAGAATTATTGCATTTAAAGGGTTTTTGTGGTAAAATCGTTACAGTTTAAATATATTGAAACGGAGTTTAAAATGACGGAAATTTATCTTGTAAGGCACTGCGAGGCTATGGGCAACTTAAAGCGCCTTTTTCAGGGAAGCACGGATTGCGATGTAAGCGAAACGGGCAAAATCCAGCTTGGATTTTTAGAAAAAAGATTTGAAAATATCCATCTTGACGCTATTTATTCAAGCCCCTTAAAGCGGGCTTTTAAAACGGCGGAGGCTATAAGAGGAAATAAAAGCATAAAAATCGAAACGGAAAGCGGACTTAGGGAGATCTGCGGAGGAATTTATGAGGGAAAGCCGTTTAGAGAAACATTTTTGGCGGTGCCCGGTCTTGCGGATATCTGGAATAATCATCCGCAGGATTTCGCGCCTCCCGAAGGCGAGCCTATGAGAGAGGCATACGAAAGAATTTACGAAACGATAAATGAAATAGTAAAGAAAAATCCGGATAAAACAGTCGCCTGTGCTTCACACGGCGGAATTATCCGCTGCCTTATGTGCAGGCTTATGTTTAACGATATCGAGAGGCTTTCGGAAGTCGCCTGGAGCGAAAATACATCGGTAACATTACTTAAATTTTATCCCGATATGAGCTTTGAAATCGAGTTTTACAACGACCATTCCCACGTGCCCGACGCTTATATGCCGAAAAGAAACAGGATAGTTGATTTCGTTATGGATGAGGATAAAAAATGATCATAATGTCGGTCGATTTAGGTCTTGCAAGAACGGGTCTTGCGGTTTGTGACAAATCGGAAAGCTTTGTTTTCCCGAGGGAAGTAATACACGAGCGTAACGAGGATAGGCTTATAGACGCTATAACTAAAAAGGCTAAAGAGGAAAATGCGGAGCTTTTAGTCGTAGGTCTTCCGAAAAATATGGACGGCTCGCTCGGATCAAGAGCCGAGGAATGCAAAAGCTGCGCTGAAAAGTTAGAAGAAAAAAGCGGTATAAAAACAGTCCTTTTCGATGAGCGCTGCACCACTTTGGCGGCGGGAAATTATCTTAATCTTTCCGATACGAGAGGCAAAAAGCGCAAGCAGGTTATTGACGCTGTTGCGGCTGTTATAATTCTCGAAGATTTTATCAGATTAAGAAAAATAAAGTAAAAAAATGTCGGGTTTGGGTATTGAGTTTTGATTTAAGAAATGATATAATAATTTCGTTAGAATACCGAAAGGAGAACATATATGATTTATTCAAAAGAAGTAGAAAATATGTGTCCCGTTGTCAAGGGCCCGAAGCACGGTCCCGCTCCGATTCCGGAAGAAGGCAAGTGGATACAGGCAAAAGAGATAAAAGATATCTCCGGCTATACTCACGGTGTGGGTTGGTGCGCTCCTCAGCAGGGAGCCTGCAAGCTTTCGCTCAATGTTAAAGACGGAGTTATAGAAGAGGCTCTTGTTGAAACCGTCGGATGTTCGGGTATGACTCATTCCGCAGCTATGGCTGCTGAAATTCTTCCCGGCAAGACTGTTCTTGAAGCTTTGAACACAGACCTTGTTTGTGACGCAATAAACACCGCTATGCGCGAGCTTTTCTTACAGATAGTTTACGGTAGAAGCCAGTCGGCTTTCTCTGAGGGCGGCCTTGTAATAGGAGCAGGCATGGAAGATCTCGGAAAAGGCGCACGCTCAATGGTTGGTACTATGTACGGAACTAAGGCTAAGGGCGTAAGATACCTTGAAATGACAGAGGGCTACTGCACAAGAATGGCTCTCGATGAGAACGACGAGGTTATAGGTTACGAATTCGTTTCGCTCGGCAAGATGACAGACCTTATTAAAAAGGGTATGGAGCCGAACGAGGCTTATAAAAAATCAATGGGTCATTACGGCCGCTTCAATGAAGAAGACGGTGCGGTCAAGTACATTGATCCGCGTGAAGAATAAGGAGGTACGGTATAATGGCACAGTTTGAAGGTTATGAAAGACGCGAGGCAAAAATCCTCGGCGTTCTTAAAAATTACGGTATCTCTTCTATTGACGAGTGCAAGGATATCTGTGAGAAAAACGGTATCGATCCTTACACCATTGTTCAGGAAACACAGCCTATCTGCTTTGAAAATGCTAAATGGGCTTACACCGTAGGCTCTGCTATCGCTATCAAAGAGGCTGAGCGCACAGGCGATAAATCGGCAGCTACTGCCGCCGCTAATATCGGCGTAGGTCTGCAGTCATTCTGTATCCCCGGCTCCGTTGCTGAAAACCGCAAGGTTGGTTTAGGCCACGGAAACCTCGGGAAAATGCTCCTTTCTGAAGAAACCGAGTGCTTCTGCTTCCTCGCAGGCCACGAATCCTTTGCGGCTGCCGAGGGCGCTATCAAGATCGCTCTTAACGCAAACAAGGTAAGAATTAAACCGCTTCGCGTTATACTTAACGGTCTTGGAAAAGACGCGGCTTATATAATTTCAAGAATAAACGGCTTTACCTATGTTGAAACCGAGTTCGATCCTTATGCGGAAGAGGTAAAGGTAGTTTACGAAAAAGCTTTCTCAAAGGGAGCAAGAGCCGATGTTAAGTGCTACGGCGCAGATAATGTTCCCGAAGGCGTTGCTATAATGAAGCTTGAGAAGGTCGGCGTTTCCATTACAGGTAACTCCACTAACCCGACCCGCTTCCAGCACCCCGTTGCAGGCACCTACAAAAAGTGGTGCAATGAAAACGGAGTTAATTACTTCTCTGTTGCTTCGGGCGGCGGTACAGGAAGAACGCTTCATCCTGATAATATGGCTGCAGGTCCTTCTTCTTACGGAATGACCGATACTATGGGCCGTATGCATTCAGACGCACAGTTTGCAGGTTCTTCATCAGTTCCGGCACACGTTGAAATGATGGGACTTATCGGTGCGGGCAACAACCCGATGGTTGGTATGACCGTTGCTTGTGCGGTTGCAGTTCAACAGGCTCTGAATAAATAAAATAACAAAAATAAAAAACCGGGTTCATTAATTTGAACCCGATTTTTTTGTAAATTTAAAATCAAGAATTCTAAAGCCGTTTTTATTTATCTCAACGGCTTTTTTATCTTCATCAAACCCGATTTTTCTGCAGGCGGAATATGCTTTTGCCACACCGTAGACCGAGAAGATCAGGCAAAATGCCACAACCATACTGAATAAAAACGATTTAAAAAACAAACTTCCATTTTTATTTTTCTTCATAGTTTTTTTAACAGCTCGCTTAAAGTATTGCCTAAAAGCTCGGCTGAATATTTTACCTCCTCCAAAGAATTTGCGTCGGTTCCTATTTCTATAAGCATTGAGCCTGTGCTTAAGCTTTCATTATAATTTCTCGACATAAGCGAGAGCGATCTTGCCAAAGTGGGATATTTTGTTTCAAGGCTTTCCTGCAGTTTTAAAGCAAGCTTTAGATTTTCCTGCCAATTCGGGAAATTTTTCACATTTCCGCTCTGCGAGCCTTGAACGAGCATTATCTGCGCGGCTTTTTTACCGTTTATTTCCGTCGTAAGTTTAACCTTTTCGGTATCGGAGGGTGAAATTGCGTCCCTGTGCATATCTATCACTATTTTTATGCTCGGATATTTTTTAAGATAAGATAAAATTGTTTTTGAGGCTCTGTTATAGCTTTCGTTATAAGAAGGATAATCGTGAGTTGTTTTATCGTGGAGAGTTTTAATTCCCGATTGATTTAATTTATCCGTTACAATATTTCCGAGGGCTACCATATTTTTCGATTCGTCGGTAGTTCTTGAGCGGTCGGAAGAAGTGTAAAAATCTCTGCTTTCGGGAAGAAAAGATTCGGTGGTATGAGTGTGCATTATAAGCACCTGAGGCTCGTTATTCTCTTCGATATTATATTTAAGTTTAGCTTCATAAAGCGATTTTATATTTATATCAAGGTCTGTGGAATTTTTAACATATATATTTTTATATGAGGTTTTTGCAGTATAAGGGGAAATGAATTTTTCTGTCACCTTGCCGATAGCTTCATCTTTAGAGGCTGCTAGAACAGCTTTTGATTCGGCAGCCTTTGAAGAGGAGGGAGCGGAGGAAGAAACGGCAGACGAATCGGTATTTTTAGGAAGTTTAATATCAGAAATAGTCGTTACAGTGCTATTTATAGAAATATTTTCTTCGGCTGTGAATCTATCGGCTGTGCAGAGAAAAGAAAAACAGCCGTAGATCATTACCGTAACGCAAGAAATTATGCAAACGATAAATTTCGCGAGAGTACCCTTATAATTCAATTCTTTTGCACCCCTGAAAATTAGTTATATAATTTATATGCATTTAAAAGAGAGGTTATTCGGCAGGCGTTGAGAAAAGTCCGTCGGTTAAAAAGCTGTTTATAGCGGCGGCTAAATATTTTGCCGGGTTTTTTATCAGGATATCGATATCGAGCGGAGTGACGGTAAGATCAATGCTTTTTTCCGTCAGTTTTCCGATATCGATAACAGTCGGCATTCCCACCGCGATCACGGGGATATTTAAATTTTCTTTATCAAGCTTTTGCGTATGCTGCTTTATCCCTGAGCCTGCGGCTATTCCGCCGTCTGAAAATTGAAGAGTTGAGCAGAGCCTTTTTGGATTTGAAGTGCAAAGAGAATCTATTGCTATTATAAGGTCGGCTTTGGCAAGTTTTGCCGCCGATTTAATAAGTTCAAAGCTTTCGATTCCTGTTTTTCCGGCAACATCGGGAGTGAATGAAGAAATTTCTTTTATATTATTTTCGGCGGATTCCTTTTTCATATGCGCGGTAACGAATATTTTTTCGGCGGTTTTAATTCCTAAAGAATCAGATGTGATATCGGGATTTCCGAGTCCGCAGACCAAAATTTTTGAAAAAAATTCGGGTTTAAGTAAATTAAAGGTAAAAATACAAGCTGATTTAAATTCCTCGGAATTCAAAATAAGAGTATCGGGCTTGAAATTTATAATAAAATTTTTGCAGTTATCACCCTTTATTCCTAAAAGCTCAATTTCTCCGAAATTTTTTCGCAGTGTGACATTAGATTCGGAAAAATTTTCAGTTTCGTCTGCAAGATCGGTGCGGCATTTCATTTTTATCACCTGATTTATTTTGCCCGAAAAATAAAAAAATCCTCAAAGCTTTCGCTTTGAGGATAAAAATTTTCAGATTATTTACTTTTAAACGACGAAACGACTTTTTTAATTCTGTCGACAGGATCAAGAAGACTGCTTATTGAATTATCGTTATTGAGTGTATCGATAAGCAGGGAAATATATTTTGCCATATTTACCGAGCAATACCATTCTCTTTTAAGAAGCTCCTCGGGCTGAAAAATAAGATTTGTTGTGAATATCTTATCGATAAGTTTATTTTCATAATATTCGTCAAACTTTTCAAGACCGTTAACAAAAAGGCCGAAAGTTGAGAAAATGAATATTCTTCCTGCGCCCATTTCCTTTAACTTTGCGGCGATATCGAGCATAGATTCACCGGAGGAGATCATATCGTCAACAAGAATAAGGTCTTTACCTGTTATATCGTTACCCAAGAATTCGTGGGCTTCGATCGGATTTCTGCCGTTAACAACAACGGAATAATTGCGGCGCTTATAGAACATTCCGAGTTCCAACCCCAAAACAGAGGAATAATAAATACATCTTCCCATTCCGCCCTCATCGGGGGAAACTATCATTGTGTGGTCACGGTCAAGCTTGATATCGGGAATGTTTTTAAGAAGAGCTTTTATCATCTGATATGCCGCCTGTACATTGTCAAATCCGTCGAGCGGGATCGCGTTATTTACGCGGGGATCGTGAGCGTCGAAAGTGATAATATTCTTAACACCCATTGCAACGAGCTCCTGCAGTGCCATAGCGCAGTCCATAGATTCTCTGGCAGTTCTGCGGTGCTGCCTGCCCTCATAAAGCATAGGCATTATAACCGTTATTCTTCTCGCTTTGCCACCGAAAGCCGCTATAACTCTTTTAAGATCCTGAAAATGATCATCGGGGCTCATCGGCACGGTCATACCGTACATTTTATATGTTACATTGTAATTAAAACAGTCACAGATTATAAATGCGTCTAGTCCGCGGGCGGTGTGATTAAGTACCGCTTTGGCTTCGCCCGTTCCGAATCTCGGACAATTCGCTGTTACGACGAAAGTTTCGTCCTCCGGGATATTTCTCCATTGCTTAAGGTAATAATCTACCTTGCTTGCGATATCTTCGCAGCCTCTCATACTTACTATTGCCAGATCCCCATAAGGTGTGTGCTTAAAATCAATATTCGACATATAATTCTCCATTCCCTAAATTATGTTACTATTGTACCACATTTTCTCGCTCATAAAAAGACCTTTTTTTACAAAAATTAAATTTTTTGAGAAAATCGATTGAAGAGAGGGGTGGGATTTGATATAATAATTATAAATTGTAAGAAAAGATGTGGAAAATATAATGTCAAAAGTCTTTTTGTTAGCGTATACTCCCGATCCGGTCAAAACTGTTGCCTGCGCCGCCAAGCTTTGCTACAGCTCTTCGGGCATAGCAGAGCTTAACGAGGGCCTTACAGACGAAAAAGCAAGATCATTTGTTGAAATGCTTTCTTCTCTCGGCCACGAAAGTCCTGTCGAGCATGTAAGCTTCACATTCGGCATCGAGGGTGTTTCAAGATCGCTTCTTGCGCAGTTTACCCGTCACAGAATAGCGTCATATTCTGTAAAGAGCCAGAGATATGTAAGCGAGGGCAGTTTTGAGTATGTTACCCCTCCCGAAATAGCAGGGGATAAAAAGGCTTTGGAAATATATGAAAAATCAATGGCAGACGCGCAGAAAGCCTATGACGAATTAGCGGAAATTCTCTCTGCTAAGCACAAAGAGGAATTCTTAAAGGAGGGGAAAGACGAAAAGACTGCTTCGCGTATGGCGCAGAAAAAGGCTATTGAGGACGCGCGCTTCGTTTTGCCTAATGCCTGCGAAACCAAAATGGTGGTAACAATGAATGCGAGGTCACTGCTTAATTTCTTCAGGCACCGCTGCTGCAACAGAGCGCAGTGGGAGATAAGAGATGTTGCAAATCAGATGCTCAAGCTTGTTTACAAGGTTGCACCCGAGCTTTTTGAAAAGGCAGGCCCCGGGTGCGTCGGCGGAGGCTGCCCCGAGGGGAAAATGACCTGCGGAAAAGCGGCTGAAATGAAAAAGTTTTACGGTGAGTTGAAAAACAATGGGTAAACTTATAGTTATCGAGGGGCTTGACGGGAGCGGAAAATCCACCCAGCTTGAGCTTTTATATAAAACTCTAAAAGAAAAAAATATCGATTGCTTATCCGTTTCTTTCCCGGATTATGACTCGGAGTCAAGCGCACTTGTAAAGATGTACTTATCAGGCAAATTCGGCAGTCACCCTGGAGATGTTAACGCTTATGCCGCGTCGGCTTTTTACACTGTTGACAGAATAGCATCTTATAAGACCTCATGGGGAAAGTATTATGAAAACGGCGGAAACGTTATAGCCGGAAGATATACGACTTCGAATGCTATTCATCAGGCAGCAAAGCTTTCAAAAAATGAAAGAAAAAATTATCTTGACTGGCTTTATGATTTTGAGTACTCAAAGATCGGAATCCCGAAGCCCGATAAGGTGATATTTCTTGATATGCCCGTTGAAGTTTCGCAAAAGCTTTTAAGCAGCCGATATTCGGGCGATGAAAGCAAAAAGGATATTCACGAGGCAGATATCGAATATCTTTCAAGGTGCCGCGAGGCGGCAAAAGAGGTTGCGGAGTATTCCGGGTGGAAAGTTATAAGCTGCGCCGAGAACATGAAAGCAAGATCCATAGAGGATATTTCTTCGGATATCTTATCGGAGGTTTTACCTATCTTAGAAAAGAAGGACTGAAAAATGGTTTATTTTTTACTTGCCGACGGGTTTGAAGAAACCGAGGCGATAGTTCCTATAGATATTTTAAAAAGAGCCGGATTTGATGTTAAAACAGTAAGCTTTAAAGACGGACTTTTTGTCACGGGAAACCACAATATCACGGTAAAGTGCGATATAAATTTAAAAGACGGGGATTTTTCGGATATAACGGCGGTTGTTATGCCGGGAGGAATGCCCGGTGCCGATAATCTTGACAAAGAGCCGAAAACCGATGAAATTTTAAAATCGGCAAAAGAGAAAAATGCGGTTATGGCGGCTATTTGCGCGGCTCCTATGATACTCGGAAAAAGAGGATATTTAGAGGGCAAAAAAGCCACCTGCTATCAGGGTTTTGAGGAATTTTTAAAAGGCGCGCAGGTTTTAAGAAAAGCCGCTGTAAGAGATGAAAAAATCGTTACCGCTTCGGGAGCGGGAGGAGCTTTCGAGTTTGCTTTTGAGCTTTTATGCGCTTTAGGCTCCGATCCCGGAAAAATAAAAAAACAGATAAACTTTTTCAGATGAAAAGAGGGCGAAAAATGCAGGAGAATGAGAATTTGGAAGTAAGTACCGAGGCAAAACCCCAAAAAAACAAAAAGAAGCTTACGGTGCTTATAATAGTTTTAGCCGTTTTGGCGATAATCGGATTTATCTGCGGAATGGCGTTTGCCGATTTTAAGGGCGAAGCCAAGGGTAAAGACTGCACAATGGTCATAAAGCAGGGCTCGCCGTCTTCAGTGATAGCGGCAGAGCTTAAAAATTCGGGTGCTGTTAAATATAAAACTCTTTTTAGAATCTATTCAAAGCTTAAAGGCTATGAATCCAAGTATAATTACGGAACATTCAAATTCAAAACTAACGACAGCTATGAAAAAATCGCTCAAATGCTGATCACTGGCGGAGAAAAGGTTTCTTCCGTTTCGGTAAAGATTCCCGAGGGCGCGAGCGTTGACGAAATAGCGGAAATTCTTGAGAAAAAAGGAGTTTGCACAAAAGAGGAATTTTTAAACGAAGTGCAGACAGGCTCTTTTAATTATGATTTTGTAAATGAAATTCCCACCGATAAGGTGCATTACAGACTAGAGGGTTACTTATTCCCCGATACATATTCTTTTTATAACGATCCGAAAATGGACTGCGCTCATCTTGCCGTGGATAAAATGCTTTCGAATTTAAATTCAAAGCTTACCGATGAGATAAGAGCAAAGATAAAGAACAGCAAATATTCTTTCCACGAAATTATAACAATGGCGTCAATTGTTGAAATGGAATCGGGCGGAAAGTACGATCAGTCCTGCAATGTTGCCGCGGTATTTTATAACAGGTTAGAGAGCAGCAATTTCCAGACTCTCGGCTCATCGCCTACAAGGAAGTATCCTTACGGCGACGGTGCTTATAACACCTACACAGCCCCCGGTCTTCCTCCGGGACCGCTTTGCTCGCCGAGCATAAGCTCTATCAAAGCGTCGGTTAATCCTACTAAGGATTTTGATTATTATTACTTTGTAACGGATAAGAGCATGAAATTCTATTATAGAAAAACTCTTTCTGAGCATAATGCAATCATTGCAAAATTAAAGGCGGAAAACAACTGGGTTTATGAAGACTGATATTAAAATTCCCGAACTTTTATGTCCTGCGGGGGACCTTATAAGGCTTAAAACCGCTGTGGATTTCGGGGCTGACGCGGTATATTTTTCAGGCGAGGAATTCGGAATGAGAACTGCCTCGCCGAATTTCAGCGCCGATGAAATAAAGGAAGGCATATTGTATGCCCACTCTCATGGTAAAAAGGTCAATATTGCCTGCAACACACTTCCTCACGAAGACGAGATAAAAAAGCTCCCCGAATTTCTTGAATTTCTCAATTTCTGTAAGGCAGACGCAATAATTGCCTCAGATCTCGGAACTATGAATCTTATAAAGAAATACGCGCCTGACTGCGAGTTGCATATTTCAGTGCAGTCGGGGACTGTGAACAGCGAATCGGCAAAAGCCTTTTATGATCTCGGAGCAAAAAGAGTGGTGCTTGCGCGCGAGCTTTCTTTTGAAGAGATCGAAAAAATCAGGGATAATATTCCTGATTCCTTAGAGCTTGAGTGCTTTGTGCACGGGGCGATGTGCGTATCATTTTCGGCGAGGTGCCTGCTTTCAAGCTATATGACGGGAAGAGATGCTAACCGCGGCGACTGCGCTCAGCCTTGCCGCTGGAGCTATTCTCTTATGGAAACAAACAGACCCGGACAATTATTCGATATAACCGAAAGCAAAAAAGGCACATATATTTTAAACGCAAACGATCTTTGCATGATAACCTATCTTGATAAGTTTGCAAAAATCGGAATAGACAGCCTTAAAATTGAGGGCAGGGCAAAATCGGAATACTATGTTGCGGTAACTGCTAACGCTTACAGGGGCGCGCTTGACAGCTTAAATAACAATATTGAAAGCTGGGCGCCGCCGGAGTGGACAGTAAACGAACTTAATACTATTAGCCACAGAGCATATTCAACAGGATTTTATTTCGGAAAACCTGAAAATTCCCAGACATACAAAGACGCGGGATATTTAAGGGACTATGCGGTTGCGGCAGTAGTGAGCGGATATGAAAACGGATTTGTTGAAGCCGTGCTTAAAAACAAATTCAAAAGAGGGGATACCCTCGAATGCTTAGAGGCAGGGTATGCGCCTTATAAAATAATTGCCGATCCTCTTTTAAACGATGCAGGAGAAAACATTGAATGCGCGCCCAGTCCGATGATGAAAATAAGGGTGCCTTTTGACCGCGAAATAAAAAAAGGATCAATGCTCAGGATAAAAATTTAAAAAAGTTAAGCTTTATTTTAAGATCACTTTTCATATTTAGGAAAATATAAAAAGATATTGAAATTTAGTTGCAATTAAAAAAACACTGTGCTAAAATCTACCCGAAAGACAAAAGGTTAAAAAAATTCGTCTTTTTAAGGGTGATAAAAATGAATAAAATTGTCAGTAACAAAGAAATTTCCGATCGAATGCGACGACGGATCGAACAAGCACTTGCGGACAATGAAGAAGCTCTGATAGCTGTTGTCGGCGATATTTTGCTCGACTCAACCTTTGGCGAATCGGCGTTGGTTTTTACCGAAGATCGTCTTTTTTGCGTTGAGGAAAGTGGAAATCCCGACAGCGGCTTTTTTGTTTCATTAAAGGACGTAGAGTTTGCGGAAGTAAGCAGAAATTACGGAATTGCAAGCCTTATAATAAACGGCGAAACTGTTATGAAATTCAGCTTCGGCGTTGTGGGAATGATGGAATCGATCTGTGATCAGCTAAACCTCATTAAAAGCGGCGAGACAAATGAGGAAGTAATAAGCGGTATTACAGAGGCGATCGAAAAAACGCACTGCATCTGCAAAAACTGCGGAGCACCTCTTATAAGGCCGGGAGCTGAATGCGTTCATTGCCTTGGAAAAGGAAAAATACTTAAAAAGCTTTGGGGTTATATCGCTCCCGAAAAATGGGTGCTAATACTTTGTCTTATAATGTCGGGCGTTGCGACATCTTCGCTGCTTGTGCCTCCTTATATAACAAAAACTTTGGTTGACGATGTTTTGCCGAACTCGGATATCAAAAAGCTTTTTACGCTTGTGGGACTGCTCTTGTTTTTATATCTTCTTCAGTGCGTTCTCGGCTCGGTGAGAGGATATCTTATGGATAATGCCGGAAACAGGATAGTTACGCATTTAAGAAACGATGTTTATAAAAAAACTCAGTATCTTCCGATATCCTTTTTTGATAAAACCAGCACCGGCTCAATTACTTCCAGGATAAGCGGAGATACTAACACGATAAACAATTTTATGATGACGATCACTCAGGAAGCTATAGTTCAGTTTCTTACAATGATCGGAATCATCATAATTATGCTTGCTCTTAACTGGAAGCTGACGATACTTTCACTTACTCCGATTCCGATAATCGTTATCGGTTCAAAGTGGTTCAGCAAAAAGGTAAGACCTATTTACCACAGAATTTGGATGAGATCTTCGGCAGTGAATTCTATGCTCTGCGATTCAATTCCGGGAATAAGAATAATAAAATCTTTTACCGGCGAAGAAAGAACAATAAATAAATTCGAGGATATAAACGATAAGCTTTACAAAGAGAGAAAAAATGCGTCGGCCTTAAACACGGTCTTTCCGCACGTTATCACAATGCTCGTTTCAATGGGATCGCTGATAATCTGGGGATTCGGCGGAGAGCTGGTAATAGGCGGAAACAGCAATATGTCCGTTGGTCTTTTAGTTTCGTTTATTTCCTATGCGGCGCAGTTTTATGTGCCTGTGAGATTTTTTGCAAATATTTCCGATAAATATCAGCAGGCTCTGACCTCTATCGAAAGAGTGCTTGATATTATAGACGCAGACACCGAGCGCGATTTCGGGAAAGGCAATAATATCGAAAAAATAGAGGGTAAAATCGAATTTAAGAATGTGAATTTCTCATTCGACCGCACCAAAAAGACGCTCGATAATATAAATCTTACCATAGAGCCGGGAGATATTGTCGGTGTAGTAGGAACTACGGGTTCGGGCAAAAGCACAATGATAAATCTTCTTATGAGATTTTATGATAATTACGACGGCGAGATATATGTTGACGGTAAGAATATAAAAAATATCGATCTTAAAAGCTACCGCGATCAGATAGGATTTGTTCAGCAGGAGCCGACGATGTTTAACGATACGGTATATAATAATATCGCATTTTCCGATCCCGAAGCGTCGGTTGAGCAGGTCATAGAGTCTGCCGATATCGCTAATGCTCACTCTTTTATTTCCCGTATGCCTGACGGGTATGACGCTATGCTCGGAGAAAGAGGAATAGGGCTTTCGGGAGGAGAAAAGCAAAGGCTTTCGATTGCTAGAGCGGTGCTTAAAAACCCGTCGTTACTGATATTCGACGAGGCAACCGCTTCTGTGGACAGCGAAACCGAGCACCTTATTCAGGAGGCTATAGAGCGCCTGGTTTCGGGCAGAACCACTATTATGATTGCTCACAGGCTTTCAACGCTTAGGAAAGCAAATAAAATTGTTGTTCTCGATAAAGGCAGAATAATAGAATGCGGAACTCCCGATGAGCTTATGGAGAAAAAAGGTAAGTATTACCGTTTGGTGGAAATTCAGGGAATGGCGGAAATGCTGCAGAAAAAAAGTACAAAAGAGCGGGTGAAAGTATGAATACAGATAGATTCTATATTGAAGATTCAAGCGCTATGATCTCTGTTAATTCCGAAAATTCATTAAGCCTAAAACTTTCTGACGGAAAAAGCTTTACTTCGCTTTCTGCCAGGCGACTTTTCCCGATGTCGGCAAAAGATAATTTTATTGTGCTTTTTGATTCTCAAAGCAAAGAAATTGCGATAATAAAAGATATCGATAAATTATCGAAAGAAAGCAAAAAAGCCTTATCCGATTATCTTAAAGATTATTATTTTATTCCAAAGATAACAAGGATAATAAGCGCTAAAGATATAGGAGCGGCGCTTAAGCTTGATGTGGAAACCGACCGCGGAGAGTGCGTTTTTGAAGTATCAAATTATTCGCGGAATATAAAAATGCTTAAAAACAACAGAATTCTTATCCGCGATAATTTTGATAACCGCTATGAAATAGAAAACTTATTTGAAATCAATCATAAGCTTATTGATCATTATCTTCTCTGACGGTTTAATAACAGCCCTCTTTCCTGTCAATAATAAACAGGAAAGAGGGCGTGTTTTTTTGAGTGAAAAGATTTTTGCAAAAAGGTCGGTAACAGCTTTTTTTACAGTAATGCTGTTTTTGCTTAGCTGTATTTTAAGGGTTGCCGTGGTAGCGACTGACGAAAGCCTTACGGCGGCGCAGGAGAGCCAGAGCAGATATAAGATAAAAATAGGGATTAAGCGCGGCTCTGTGTACGACAGAAACCGCGTTTTGCTGACGAATAACAAAACAAAAATACTTGCGGCTGTATCTCCCACGCCGCAGGCAGTAAGCAAGCTAAGCTCTGTTTTAAAAGGAGAGGAGCTTAAAAGTGCGCTCGAAAAGCTTAAAAAGAATAAACCCGTTCTTTTGGAAGTTCCGAAAGACATCAGCGCCGACGGAATAAAATGCTTTACAGTGTCCTTAAATGATCCTGATAATTCTTATTTTGAACATATTATAGGATACACCGATTCTTCGGGGCATGGGGCATGCGGAATAGAGGCCGCGTATGATGATATTTTATACAGCTCTGAAGAGCAAAGCGCAATATTTTATTTAAACGGCAAGGGCGAGGTTTTAAAAGGAATAGAGCCTGAATTTGAAAATACCGAAAAGGTGAGCAATAATGTGGTCACGACCTTTGATTTGAATATTCAAAAAATAGCGGAAATGGCTGCAAAGAGTATTGAGAAAGGCGCAGTGGTCATAAGCGAGGCGGCTACCGGCGAAATCGTTGCCATGCTTTCAAAGCCTGCATTTAACACAGCAAATTTACAGGATTATTTAAAAAGCGAAGACGCCCCTCTTTTAAACCGTGCGCTTGCGAGCTTCAGCGTGGGATCTGTTTTCAAACCGTGCGTAGCCGCGGCGGCATTTTCGAAAAACAAGCAAAATTTTTCTTATACCTGCACAGGCAAAACCCGCATAGTCGACCGTGACTTTAACTGTCACAAAGCCGACGGCCACGGGCTTATGGATCTTAAAAGCGCGCTTACCTTTTCGTGCAACACTTTCTTTTATAATTTAGGGCAGGAGTTAGGCAGCAAAGCTATTTACGATATGGCATCATCTCTTAATTTCGGAAGAGAAATTAAAATTGCCGATAATATTTTTACTACTCCCGGTACGATGCCCGATTTAAAATCCCTTGAAAATCCGGCACTGCTTGCAAATTTCTCGATAGGACAGGGATATTTTTTATTAAGCCCGGTTTCAATGCTCACGCTTTATTCGGCTATTGCAAACTCAGGCAGTTACAATATTCCCCATATTATTAAAAGCACCACGAAAAACGGAACGATAACCGAATATGAAAAGCTCAATCCCACCCGAGTTATGAGTGAAAAAACAGCCGATATTTTAAAGGAATATCTTTCATCGGTTATAGACGAGGGAACGGGCGAGGCTGCAAAACCGCAGCTTTGCACAGCCGCGGGAAAAACCGCGACCGCGCAGACGGGAAGATATTTTAAAAACGGAAAAGAGATTAACAACAGCTGGTTTTGCGGATTTTTCCCTCTTGAAAAGCCGAAATATGTTGTGATAATCTTAAGCGAGGGCGGAACTACTAAGCAGACAGCCGGAGCTTTTGCGGAAATTGCCGACGGAATTACAAGACTTGAAACAGACTCTTGACAGTATAACTGAATAGGTGTATAATTGTATACAATAAAAGTTTAGGGTGATAATATGCTTGAAATATCGGATAAAACCAACCTGCTTGAGCAGGATACATATAAATACTCTCTGCAGGATGTGAGCGATCCTAATTTATACAGGGATTTTTACAGCTATGACGATGTGCCGAGAATTGCTTTCAACCACCGCCGTGTTCCGCTCGGAATGCCTAAAGATATCTGGATTACCGATACATCTTTGCGTGACGGTCAGCAGTCCGTAGAGCCGTACAGCGTAGAGCAGATAGCGGAGCTTTACAAATTTATGTCAAGGCTCGGAGGCCCTTACGGAATTATCAGGCAGACGGAATTTTTCGTTTACAGCAAAAAGGACAGAAAAGCCATTGAAAAGTGTCAGGAATTAGGGCTTAAATTCCCGGAAATCACAACCTGGATAAGAGCAAGCAAGGAAGATTTTAAGCTTGTTAAGGATCTAGGGATAAGGGAAACGGGAATTCTTGTTTCCTGCAGTGACTATCATATCTTTAAAAAGCTTAAAATGACAAGAAAGCAAGCTATGGATACATATTTAGCGGCTGTTTCCGAGGCGTTTGAGGCAGGAGTTATGCCGAGGTGCCATCTTGAAGATATCACGAGAGCCGATTTTTACGGATTTGTTGTGCCTTTTGTAAACGAGCTTATGAAAATGTCAAGAGATGCGGGAATCCCAGTTAGAATAAGGGCCTGCGATACTATGGGTTACGGAGTGCCTTACCCGGAGGTCGCGCTTCCGAGAAGTGTGCCGGGAATTATTTACGGCTTACAGCACTATTCCGATGTTACGAGCGATATGCTTGAGTGGCACGGACATAACGATTTTTATAAAGCTGTGGCAAATGCGTCGACAGCTTGGCTTTACGGCGCTTCGGGAGTAAACTGTTCGCTGCTCGGAATAGGCGAGCGAACGGGAAATATCCCTCTTGAAGCAATGGTTATGGAATATGCGTCGCTCAGAGGCTCTTTTGACGGAATGGATCCGACTGTGATAACCGAGATCGCAGATTATTTCAAAAAAGAGATAGGATATAAAATCCCTCCGATGACGCCGTTTGTAGGAAAGAATTTCAATGTAACGCGAGCGGGAATTCACGCCGACGGTCTTATGAAAGACGAGGAAATATACAATATTTTCAATACCGGCAAAATTCTCAACCGCCCTGTTTCGGTGCTTATCGGAAAGGCTTCGGGACTTGCGGGAATTGCTTATTGGATAAATCAGAATTACGGTCTTTCAGGCAGCGAGGCAGTGGACAAGAAAAGCGAAACGGTCATTAAAATGAAAGAGCTTATAGATAAGGAATATGAAGACGGCAGACAAACCACTCTTTCCACCGCGGAGCTTGAGGAAATGCTTGAAAAGATTACCGACGGCAGACTTCGCCGTTTATAAAAGGAGAATTATATGATAGAGCATAAGACCGTGTCTTTAGCCGATCAGGTATTTGACAGGTTAGAGGCGGATATATTAAGCGGAAAATATCAGCGCGGAGAAATTTTGACCGAGAGCAGGCTTTGCAGCGAAATGGGAGTGAGCAGAACTCCGATTAGAGAAGCTTTAAGAAGGCTGGGTCAGGAGCATTTGATAGAGGATACCGCTAAAGGCTCGCTTGTAACGGGTATTACGGACAAGGATATTAAGGATATTTATAAAATAAGAGAAAAAATAGAGTGTATGGCGGCTTATGACGCTGCGCTCAATGCAACCAGCGAGCAGATAAGGGCAATTCACGAGGCGGTGGAGCTTCAGGAATTCTATAACACAAAGCACGACGCCGACCACATAAGACATATGGACAGCCGCTTTCACGACGCTATTTACAAAGCAAGCTCAAGTCCGGTTTACTTTGACGTATTAATGCCGCTGCTTAAAAAAGCACAGAAATACAGAAAAGCTTCTATCGAGAGCAGTTCGAGAGCGCAGCAGTCGGTAGACGAGCATAAGGCGATAAGTAAGGCTATCGAAAATCACGACGCCGCTCTTGCTTATGAACTTACTATAAAGCACGTGCAGAATGCTTTTAATCATATTGCGGAAAATTTCAAAGGAGAATAAATATGGGATATACGATAGCTCAAAAGATAATAAAGGCTCATCTTGTAAGCGGCGATATGACTGTGGACAGTGAAGTCGCACTTAAAATCGACCAGACCCTTACTCAGGACGCCACGGGAACAATGGCTTATCTTGAATTTGAAACAATGGGACAAAAGCGTGTAAAAACGGAAAAAAGCTTGGCTTACATAGATCATAACACTTTGCAGTCCGGCTTTGAAAATGCCGACGATCACCGCTATATCCAATCGGTTGCTAAAAAGCACGGAATATTCTTCTCCCGCCCCGGAAACGGAATTTGCCACCAGGTGCACCTCGAAAGATTTGCGCGCCCCGGCAAAACGCTTATCGGCTCTGACAGCCATACTCCTACAGGCGGCGGAATGGGAATGCTTGCTATGGGAGCAGGCGGAATGGATGTTGCCGTGGCAATGGGCGGCGGCGCTTATTATATAACAATGCCTAAAATGTACAAGGTAAACCTTAAGGGCAAATTAAAGCCGTTTGTCAGCGCTAAGGATATTAGCCTTGAAATATTGAGAATTCTCTCGGTAAAAGGCGGAGTGGGCGCTATAATCGAATGGGGCGGAGATGGAATTAAAACCTTATCCGTTCCCGAAAGAGCCACTATAACAAATATGGGAACCGAGCTTGGAGCGACGACCTCGATATTCCCGTCAGACGAAATCACGCTTGAATTTTTAAAGGCGCAGGGAAGAGCAGAGGATTATATTCCGCTTGAAAGCGATCCCGACGCTGAATATGACAAGATAATCGATATCGATTTAAGCGAGCTTGAGCCGCTTATTGCATGTCCGCATTCGCCGGATAATGTGGTTAAAGTATCCTCGCTTAAGGGTACTAAGGTAAATCAGGTGTGTATCGGATCCTGTACAAACTCTTCGCTTTTAGATATGATGAAAGTGGCAAAGCTTTTAAAGGGAAAAACAATTTCTCCCGATGTAAGCCTTTCTGTATCACCGGGATCAAGACAGGTGCTTACAATGCTTTCAAAATGCGGAGCGCTTGAAGATATTCTGCTTTCGGGCGCAAGGCTTTTAGAGTGTGCCTGCGGCCCCTGCATAGGAATGGGATTTTCACCTAATTCAAAGGGCGTGAGCTTAAGGACCTTTAACAGGAATTTCTTAGGCAGAAGCGGCACAGCCGATGCGGAAGTATATCTCTGCTCTCCCGAAACAGCCGTTGCGGCGGCGCTTACCGGCGAGATAACAGATCCGAGATTATTAGGAGAAATGCCCGAGATTAAGCTGCCCGAGGTTTTCGATATTAACGACAACGCAGTTCTTGCTCCGGCAGATATTGAAACAGCTGAAAAAACAGAGGTTTTAAGAGGACCGAATATCAAGCCGTTCCCTGTTTCGAAGCCTATCGGCGATCGGATCACGGCAAAGGTTTCTTTAAAAGTCGGCGATAATATTACCACCGATCACATTATGCCCGCAGGCTCTAAGATTCTGCCTTACAGATCGAATATTCCCCACCTTTCGCAGTTCTGCTTTTCTGTATGCGATAAGGATTTCCCCGAGAGGGCAAAAGCTCTTAAAGAAAGCTTTATTATCGGCGGTACGAATTACGGTCAGGGCTCATCGAGAGAACACGCGGCTTTGGTGCCGATGTATCTCGGAGTGAGAGCGGTGATAACAAAAGGCTTTGCAAGAATTCACGCTGCAAACCTTATAAATTCGGGAATTCTGCCTTTGACCTTTGTTGATCCCGACGATTACGATACAATAGATCAGGGTGATGAGCTTTGCCTTGACAATATCTTTGAGGGACTTGACGACGGCAGTCTTATAATCGAAGATAAAACAAAAGGCAAAAAAATAGCGCTTTCCTGCAATTTTACCGACAGGCAGAAAAATATACTTAAAGCGGGCGGTCTGCTCAGCTTTACAAAGCAGGAAAACTGAAAAACGGAGAAAAAATATGCAAAAATATATTGACGACGCGGTCGCTCATTTTAAAGACCTTTTAACCGAGCAGATCGAGCGGGAAAAAAGAATGGAAAGAGAATCGGGCGCTGTGGATTATTCAAAGCTCGAAAAAAAAGTTATAGGAATTTGCCCGGGCGACGGAATAGGCCCTATTATAAGCAAGCATTCAAAAAGGGTGCTTGAAGTTTTGCTTGCAGATGAAATAAAATCAGGCAAAATAGAGCTTAAAGATATTGAGGGACTTACGATAGAAAACAGAATGGCGCAAAAAAAGGCTATTCCCGATGATGTGCTTTTAAATTTAAAAAAATGCAATGTTATCCTAAAAGGCCCCACCACTACATTAAAGGGCGGAAACTTAGAAAGCGCCAATGTTGCAATGAGAAGAGAACTTGACCTTTATGCAAATGTCAGACCCGTTAAAGTGGAAGAGGAAAATATCGACTGGACATTTTTCAGGGAAAACACCGAGGGAGAATATGTTCTCGGAAGCAAAGGAATTGAAATTCCCGATACTTTAAGCTTTGATTTTAAGGTTACGACAAAATCAGGCACAAAAAGAATTGCGAGAGCGGCATTTGAGTTTGCTAAAAACAACGGCAAAAAGAGCGTTGCGATAGTAACAAAAGCTAATATAATGAAAAAGACCGACGGAAGTTTTTCCGAAATAGCCCACGAAGTGGCAAAGGATTATCCGGAAATAAAAGCCGAGGATTATTATATTGATATTATGACCGCTAATCTCATAAATAAAGATATAAGATCAAATTTTGAGGTGTTTGTTCTGCCTAATCTTTACGGCGATATTATAACCGACGAGGCGGCGCAGATTCAGGGCGGAGTAGGCACTGCGGGCAGCGCTAATATAGGCGATAAGTACGCGATGTTTGAGGCTGTTCACGGGAGCGCACCGAGGCTTATCGAAATGGGACTCGGCGACAGGGCAAATCCCACGAGCCTTTTAAAAGCTTCTGAAATGATGATAAGGCACATAGGACTTAAAGATAAAGCGGATATTCTTGAAAAAGCACTGAATATCTGCACCGTGACCGAAAAAAAGGTTATAGCCGACGGTACCGCGGAAAACGCGACCTGCGGAGAATTTGCCGATTACGCGATTTCAGTGATAAAAGAATTAATATAAAATAAAGGCCTCGGAATTAAATTTCCGAGGCCTTAAATAGTATGAAAAGCTATAAAGGATATTTGTTGCGGCGGTAACGCCGCATTTTTTGTTTATTCGGTGACAGGTGCGGCGGAAAAACACATTGTAAGCGAAAAACCGCGTATTAAACGCGGTTTTTCAAGAAAACAGGGGTGGTATTGGCGGGGATAGAGTGCAGTCAAGAAAATCTTTGATTTTCTTGCGAACGGCATTCCCGACCAAAAGCGTGTCGACTTTTCGACACGCGCACCTCGGGAATTAACTTTCCGAGGCCTTATTTATTTCTTCAATATTTACCGATGAGTTATGCGGAATTGGTTTCCATTCTACCTTTGAGAAGAAAGCTATTATCATAGAAATTTTTCCTATGAGGTCGAATATCGGGAAGGTTATGCAATAAAGAACTTTTTTATACCAGACTATCGGAATTATTCTTTTATGCTCCATTATAAAAATATAAACGGCTGTGATTATTCCTTTAAGATAGGAATCAAAAGTCCATGATATTGTGAAAAGAATAAGAATTGCTATCATTCCGGATTTTGAGAAATTTCTCGGATTTATATGTATAGCTCTTAAAAAATCACCCAAAAGCTTAGGCGCAAACATTCTTGTGACTATCATCTGAGAATTCAGAACAAGGATTGACCTTATTATCAAAAGGGATATTTTTTTGAAAAATAAAAATATCGGGCGCGGATAAATGACCGTGAGCATATCAAAACTCATAAATCTAAGCCTTATATTATTAAGAACTTTTTTAAGCGGAGTTAAATTTTTCTTTTCCTCTTCAGTTAGGCATGCCTCTGCGTTCTTATCGGTGAAGAAAATATGAGTAAAAAGTTTTCCTCCCGATTCCACGAATGCCTGCAGGTGGCCTTTTGCCCACCTTATTCGCTGTCTTAAAGCGATTTTAAGGTCAACAGGCTGCTCATCAAAAAACTGCGCTTCATTATTATAAGATATTTTATAGCCTTTAACAACCGCGTCTGCGCAGAATGCTCTGTCCTCGGTAAGAGAGGTGTAATTCCAGCCGTTTAAAATCAGTTCATTTGAAAATAAAAATCCCGTGCCCTGAATTCTTGTTGCGAGCCTGAAAAGGGATTTTGCGCGGTGCTCGTTCCTTATAGTTCTGAGCCAATGTATGCCGTAAGACGCCGCAATCCAATTATCATTGAAATTTTTTGTATTTCTGTAAGAAGTAACGATCTTTTCGCCGGCGTCAAAAGAATCGTTCATCCTCGAAACATAATCGCTTTTAAGGAGATTATCCGCGTCAAATATCATATAAGCTTCATAGGATTTAACGCCGATATCCCGGTCTATACACTTAACAAGATATTGCAGAGCATAGCCTTTTGTGCGGTGATCCGGATCAAACCTTTCATAAACTTTTGCGCCCATATCCGAAGCGACCTGTGCTGTGTTATCCGTGCAGTTATCCGCAACCACGAAAATATCAATGAGCTCTCTCGGATAATCCTGCTTATTTATACTGTCTATAAGATTGCCTATAACGGCGCTCTCATTTCTCGCCGCTATCAAAATCGCATATTTATGATTTTTTTTGGCTCTTTTGAATTTTCTTGTGGCAAAAATACCCGTGACCTTATATATGATCTTATAGAACATAATATCGGACACAGTTAATGATACGGATTTGATAAGTTTTGCAATAAATCTTAAAATATTCATATAACTCATTATAACACTTTCTTTTATAATTGCAAGCGATCTTTAAAACCTTAAAAAATTCTTAAAGCAATATAAAAAAATTCTTCTTGACATCGCGTATGGTAATATAGTATAATAATTTTTGTTAAAGTATAACCCCTGCAACTTTTGCGGAGGGAGGGAATGTTAATGAGTCAGGTAAAATTAAAAGAAAATGAATCGCTCGATAACGCTTTGCGCAGATTTAAGCGCCAGACCGCTAAGGACGGCGTAATTCAGGAAGTTCGCAAGAGAGAGCATTATGAGAAGCCCTCTGTAAAGCGTAAGAAAAAATCGGAAGCTGCTCGTAAAAGAAAGTTTCGTTAATTAAAAAGGAAAAGGCGGTTGGATAACAACCGCCTTTTATATTAGGTGAAAAAATGCTTTTAAAGCCGGATATAAAACTTAAAAAAGTCACGGATATCTCTCCTCAGATCCTCAAATCATTTAATATCAAAGCGCTCCTGCTTGATGTGGACAATACTCTCTCCACACATCATTCCATGGTGCTGACAGACGGGCTTAACGAATGGATAGAAAATATGAAAAAAAGCGGTATAAAGCTTTCCCTGCTTTCAAATTCAAAAGAAAAAAGAGTGAAGCCGTTTGCCGAAAAAATCGGGCTTGATTATATTTCTCTTGCCTTAAAGCCTCTTTGCTTCGGATTTTTGCGCGGAGTTAAATTTTTAAATGTGAAAAAATCTGAAGTTGCTATAGTGGGCGACCAGATCTTCACCGATATTTTGGGCGGAAACGCGTGCGGAATAAAGACTATTCTTTTAACTCCGATAAAGCCCGAAAGTTCAATTAGATTTAAATTTAAAAGAAAGCTTGAAAAATTAGTTTTCAAGCTTTATAAGATCAAGGATTATAATGAAAAGGAGCAAGAAAAGGATGTCGGCTAAATTCGGGCCTGCGGGGAATTCGCAAAGCTTTAAGGATATGGGATATAAGCACAGCCTTGAAATTCCTCAATATGTTCTTAAAATGGGGCTTGACTGTTACGAGTATCAATGCGGCAGAGGAGTTAATATCGGAACTCAGAAAGCCGCAGAGCTTGGCAGCGCGGCAAAAAGCGCAGGGATATCCCTTTCTTTGCACGCGCCTTATTTTATATCTATGTCGTCGGTCGATCCCGAGAAAAGGGATAATTCTATAGGCTATATCTTAAAAAGCGCCGAGGCAGTAAAAGCTATGGGCGGAAACAGAATAGTTGTTCACACGGGTTCCTGCGCTAAAATAAGCAGAGAGCAGGCGCTTGATCTTGCAAAGAATACTATGAAAAAGGCTGTAAAAGCTTTGGATGAGCAAGGCTTCAGTGATATCCATATCTGCCCCGAAACGATGGGAAAGGTCAATCAGCTTGGTAATCTTCAGGAGGTTATGGAGCTTTGCCTTATTGACGAGAGGCTTATTCCGTGCATTGATTTCGGCCATTTAAACGCGAGAGATAAGGGATATTTTAAATCGCTTGAAGATTATAAAACTGTTTTTGAAACGATAAAAGATAAGCTAGGAACGGAAAGGCTCAAAACTTTTCATTCACATTTTTCGAAAATCGAATATACCTTTGGCGGCGAAAAGCGTCATCTGACATTTGAAGATACCGTGTTCGGCCCTGATTTTGAGCCGGTTATGGAGCTTACTTTTAAATACGGCTGTTCGCCTGTTTTTATCTGCGAGTCTGCAGGCACTCAGGCAGAAGACGCAAAAACTATGAAAGATTATTATTTAAGCCTTAAATAACAAAAAGCACTGAAAACATCAGTGCTTTTTATCTTTTGGAATTACTTTGGTTTTAGTTCCGTCGGGCTCTACAAAGTACATATTGTCAAGCTGGCTTAAAAGGCTCCTTTTATAAGCCTCGATATATTCTTTTCTTAAAACCGCTTGTTCTTCCTTTTCCTCAGGGGTAAGACCTGAGGATTTTTGCTTTTTTGCAAGCTCATTTATTCTGTCAATTTTTTTCTGTTCCATAAATCAAATCTCGTTTCTTCCCTCTAAAGCGCGGGCGAGGGTATATTCGTCGGCATATTCAAGATCGGCGCCGACGGGGACACCGTAAGCAAGTCTTGAAACTTTAATCCCCATAGGCTTTACAAGTCTTGAAATATAGCTTGAAGTTGCTTCTCCCTCGACTGTGGGGTTTGTGGCCATAATTATTTCTTTTACTTCACCGTCCGAAAGCCTTGCGATAAGTTCTTTTATTTTAAGCTTATCGGGACCGATATTATCGAGCGGAGATATCACGCCGTGTAAAACATGGTATAAACCGCTGTATTCCCGTGTCCTTTCAAACGCGGAAATATCACGGGAATCTTCAACCACGCAGATGACAGATCTGTCACGCTTTTCATCCGAGCAAATATGGCAGACCTCTTTATCGGTAAAGGTCTGGCAGAATTTGCAGAATTTTATCTGTTTTTTCGCATTTACAAGCGCATTTGCAAACTGCTCGGCGCGCTCGGGAGGCTGCTCGATAATATTATAGGCAAGCCGCATAGCGGTTTTTCTGCCTATTCCGGGAAGTCTTGCAAACTGGTTTACAAGTTCTTCTAAAGGAACTATATTTCCGCTCATTAAAACATCCCCGGAAGATTAAGTCCGCCCGTTATTTCGCCCATTTCGGATTCGGCGGTTTTAGAAGCTTTTTCGATAGCCTCATTTACTGCGACGGTGATGAGATCCTCAAGCATTTCGCTGTCATCGGGATCAATAGCGCTCTGATCGATTTTTAAGGATTTGATAAGGTGCTTTCCGTCTACGGTCACGCTCACGATCCCGCCGCCGGAGGTTGCGGAATACTCCCTCGTTTCAAGGTCGGTCTGCAAAGCCGCCATATCTTCCTGCATTTTTTGAGCCTGTTTTATCATTTGAGTCATATTTCCGGAGCCGCCGGAACCGGGAATTCTTACTTTCATTTTTTATCTCCTGAATTTTTATTTATTTTCAAGCTTCTCTAATTTTTTCTGAAGCTCTAAAAGCGGGTCGACGCCTTTTTCTTCGCTTTGCGCTTTTCTGTAAGGCCCTAAGCGGAAAGTTTTATTATAAACTTCTTTCGCCGCGTTTCTTATAGCGTTACGATAAAGCGCATTAGAGCCGTTAACAAGCGTTTTAAACTGCGAATTTTCAGTTTCGATCAAAAGATAATCGTTTTCAATATATGCGTTTGAGTCCTTTAAAACTCCCGCTATAAGCGGACAGCTTTTTTGAAGAATTGCGATAACATCTTCCCAAGATTCAGCCTTTTCGGGTTCGCCGCCGGCTTTTAAAGAGGTTTTTTCTTCTTCTATGTGTGCGGGCGAGGTTTCTTCTTCGGCTTTCGGTGCTTCTGTAATTTGAGCGCTCATAACTTCGGGCTTTATTCCGCTTTCAAGTCTTGAGACCCTAAGCTCCAAAGCTTTGATATCCCCGAATATTTCGGGCTTGCAAAGCTTTATCACGATCATTTCCATTTCCACTCTTCTGTTGCCCGACTGCATATCGGCAGCACAAGACTGCAAAATATCAAGGGCTGACATAATTTCCTGCAAAGAAAATTTCTGCGCCTGATCTTCTAATAGGTCAAGCCTTTTTTTAGAGCAAACGATAGGCTTATTTTCACCCTTTATTATTTTGCATATCATAAGATTTCTGAAATGCTCGGTAAGCTCGGAGGACAGCCTTAACATATCGACGGAGGAATTATGCAGCTCGTCTATTATTTTAAGGGCACTTTCGGTATCTTTTGCCTTTATAAAGTCGGAAAGCCTTAAGAGATAGTCGCTCCCTGCCATTGCGCAGACATTTGAAACCGTTTCCTCGGTTATAACTTTGCAGTTTGAAGCACAGAGGTCTAAAAGCGAAACGGCATCGCGCATACCGCCGTCAGCCGCGTCGGCAATAAGAAAGCCTGCTTCTTTTGTAAGAGAAAATCCTTCTTTTTCGGCGATAAACATTAGTCTTTCGCAGATTTTTTCGGGATCTATTCTTGAAAAATCAAATCTCTGGCACCTTGAAAGAATTGTTGCGGGGAGCTTATGCACTTCGGTGGTTGCAAGAATAAAGATAACGTGCTCGGGAGGCTCTTCCAAAGTTTTTAAAAGCGCATTGAAAGCGCCCTGGGAGAGCATATGCACCTCGTCGATAATATAAACTCTGTATTTAGCGGCGGCAGGGGCATAATTTACCTGCTCGCGCAGTTCTCTTATACTGTCAACACCGTTATTGGAAGCGGCGTCAATTTCGCAGATATCGGTAATTTCGTCATTACTTATGAGCCTGCACATTTCGCATTCGCCGCAGGGATCGCCGTTTATAGGAGAAAGACAGTTTACAGCTTTTGCGAGAATTTTGGCACAGCTTGTCTTACCCGTTCCCCTGGTACCGGTGAACAGATAAGCGTGAACTATTTTATTCTCGGAAAGCTCGTTTTTAAGCGTTTGAGTAATATGTTCCTGACCTACTACTTCGGAAAAGGTCGAGGGCCTGTATTTCCGATAAAGAGCTTTATATGCCATTTTTTCTCCTTTAACACTTCTTGTTTTAAATAAGCTGACGCGCGCTAAACCGCACGAATGGACCGATTTACTGCGGCGCACGGATAAAGCGCTTAATGCTGCTCGGTTCCCCGCCTGACATGGTTCACGGTTACCCGTCGCACAGGACCCGCCCATTCGCACGATTTAACGCGCGTTACTTTTAATTATTATAATATAATTTTCCCTTTTAAGCAATAGTTAAATTAAAAATATTATAAATTGTTGAAAAAAGTTAATAATTTTGATATAATTGCAGTGTATAATCAATAACAAAAGAAAAGAGGAGTTCTTATATGCATAAGCTTAAAGCGTCAAGCCTTTTTTCGCTGGATAAAACTATAGCCGCCGAGCTTTTTAGCGGCGACATTTATCCTTTTGAAGCTTTGCCTGATATAAGCGATTTTATTAAAAAGCTTTCTTTAAGGCTTGATAAAAATATTTTTGAAGAAATTGCTCCCGGAGTTTTTGCGGCGAAAAGCGCCCAAATTGCAAAATCCGCAAGCATAACGGGGCCTTGCATTATCGATGAAAACGCGCAGATAAGGCACTGCGCTTTTATCAGAGGGAATGCGATAATAGGAAAAGGCGCCGTGGTGGGAAATTCCACGGAGCTTAAAAACGCTGTATTGTTTGACGGCGTTCAGGTCCCTCATTACAACTATGTGGGAGATTCGGTTTTAGGTTACCGCTCGCATATGGGAGCAGGGTCTATTACTTCGAATGTTAAGTCGGACAAAACGCTTGTAACGGTGAATTATAACGGCGACAAAATAAAAACCGGTCTTAAAAAATTCGGCGCGATACTCGGAGATTTTGTGGAAGTAGGCTGCGGAAGCGTTTTAAATCCGGGAACTGTAATAGGCAAAAACACAAATATTTATCCTCTTTCATCTGTAAGAGGATTTGTTCCGGAAAACAGCATTTTTAAAAATCCCGGAGATATCACGGAGAAGCTCTGATGGCAGAAAAATGGGATGTATATGACAGTTTCGGAAATTTGACGGGGAAAACGGTTTACAGAGGAAAATCAGCGCTCGCGCCTAAAGAATATCATCTTGTGGTGCATATATGGATAATTTCCAAAAAAGGGAATTTTCTTATCCAGCGCAGATCTGACAACAAAAAGCTTATGCCCGGCGAATGGGCGGCTACGGGCGGCGCGGCGATTGCCGGTGAAAATTCATTTAATGCCGCTAAAAGGGAGCTTTTTGAAGAACTCGGCATTGCAACCGATGAGGATACTCTTATAAAGATTGCGAGATTTAAAAAGAGAAATTCTTTTATCGATGTTTATGCCACTCTTTGTGATACCCCGGCAGAAAAGCTTAAGCTTCAAAAAAGCGAAGTGGCGGCGGCCAAATGGGTAAGCGAAGGCACGCTTAGGAAAATGATCTCGGAAAACGGGTTTCATAATTACGGCAAGGAATATTTCGATTGCCTTTTTTCAAAAATAAATGAATTCAGGAGGGTGACTGTTTGAACTCCGATAGAAAAACCTGTGTTGTTTGTCATTCTTATTTGTTTGATGACGACGATGTAGTATATTGCCCCGTATGCGGAGCGCCGCATCACAGGGACTGCTACAATTCGATAGGAGAGTGCGGACTTGCAAAATATCACGGCACTCAAAATCAATATGATAAATTAAAAGAAGAATACGAGGCGCACGCGAAAAAAGAAACCTCCGAAAACACGGAAAACGAAGAAAAAGAAGATCTTATAAAGTGCAATATCTGCGGAAATTCATATAATGCCTCAGAGCCTGTATGCCCTAACTGCAAATCGCCTAATTACAGGATGATAAGCGGATATTATCCCTTAGACCCCTTAGGCGGAGTTCCGCACGAGCTCGATCTCGGAGAGGGAGTTACAGCGAAAGAGGCAGGAAGATTCGTTCTTGCAAATTCGCAGAGATATATTCCTAAATTCGCGAACTTTAAAACAGGAAAAAAGGTTTCGTGGAACTGGCTCGCATTTTTATTCCCGAGCGGATTTCTTTTCTCGAGAAAAATGTATATAAAAGGTACGCTTGCGGGAATAACACTCATTATTTTCAATCTTTTTGAAAATCTTTTCAGCATCGCCCTTTATAATGACGGCGGATTAGCAAACCTCACTTATGCGGAAATACTTTCAACCGTTTCGGCAATAGATAAAAAAATCCTTATTATTTCGTTTATCGCCGCGACGCTTGATCTTATTTTGAGAATTCTTTTAGGCATATTCGGTGATCTTATTTACAGAAATTATGCCGTTTCATCGATCGCTAAAATAAAGAAAAATTCCGATGATATTGAAGCCGATATGAATAAAAAGGGCGGAATCAATATAGGAATGATGATAGTAGGCATTTTCGGCGTAAGTCTATTATCCAATATTCTTGCGACATTATTTTAGGAGGAAAATAAATGAGTAAAATTTGTCCCGTTTGCAGAACCCCTAATGAAGAAGAGTATAATTTTTGCAAAAACTGCGGAAGTCTTTTAAACCCGGAAAGCAAATATGCGCCGCCTGAAAATCCTGTTCAAAATAAGGTTATTTATTCCACAGAGGCCGTTCCCGATATGGTGATCGACGGTGTTCCGCTCGAGGATATTTCGGATTTTATAGGCTCAAGATCGCAAGTATATATTAATAAAATTATCAAAAGCGAAGCAAAAAAATCTAAAATAGGCTGGAACTGGGCAGTTGCCGCTCTTTCGTTTCTTTTTGGTCCTTTAGGCGCGGCGATATCTTTCTTTTACAGAAAAATGAATAAGTTCGGTGCGATTCTCCTTTGCATAGCTGCGGCGTTTAATATCCTTTTTGTTTACGGATCGATTGCAAATAATGCAGTATTCGCAGGAATCTCATTAGCTCTGAATATTATAACCGCTATATTTTTCGGAATGTTTTATGACGGCATTTATAAATCCTTTGCGGTAAGCAGAATAAAGGTTTATCACAGCGAAACCGATCCGAGATATTATAAATACGGGCTTACATTTCTCGGAGGAACAGCGATAGGCACCGTTATGGTCGTAATTCTCGGAATGATAATTTTTAACTTTTTGGTTATTTACTTTTTCCCGTTTTTTTATAATATAAGAAGATGAAATACAGCGTAATTTTTTTAGATCTCGATAACACCGTGCTTGATTTTAAAGCCGCAGAGAAAAAGGCTATATCGGCTCTTCTTAAAGAAAGTTCGGTACTTGCGACCGACGAATTGGTTGAAACCTATTCTAAAATCAACGACGACTATTGGAAACGCTTTGAAGCGGGAATTATCAAAAAAGAAGAGATATTTGCGGGAAGATTTAAAACATTTGTTGAGAGAACAAAGATAGATGCCGATCCTTACAAAATGTCCGAGCGGTATTTTAATCTACTTTCTTTCGGAAACGATGTTATAGACGGAGCAGAAGAAATGCTTGAGGAAATCAAAAAATCGGGTGCAACGGTCTGTGTAACAACTAACGGTGTCGCAAAAACACAATATAAGAGGATTAAAAGCAGCGGTCTTGAAAAGTTTTTCGATTATATTTTCGTTTCTGAAGACGCGGGCTCGCAAAAGCCCGAAAAGGCTTATTTTGATTATGTGATTAAAAATATCCCCGAAGTGCCGAAAAATAAGATTTTGGTTGTCGGCGACAGCGAATCTTCCGATATCGCAGGGGGTATAAATTCGGGGCTTGATACCTGTTGGTACAATCCGCATTATTTAAAGCCCGCTTTAGAGCCTACATATATTATTGATTCTTTAGACAAGCTGCCCGATATTATCAGAGGTGAATGATTTGGGGTATAAAACGGATATTGAAATCGCGCAAAGCTGTGAAATGCAGCCGATAAATAAAATTGCTTTAAAAGCAGGAATTGACGAAGAATATTTAGAGTGCTACGGAAAATATAAGGCAAAGATCAGCCCTGAATTTTTAAAAAACAGCAAAAATAAAGACGGCAAGCTGATACTTGTTACCGCTATTACTCCCACTCCCGCAGGCGAGGGTAAGACTACGACCTCCGTAGGACTTGCGGACGGAATAAATAAAATCGGAAGATCGGCAGTTGCCGCACTTAGAGAGCCGTCGCTCGGTCCTGTTTTCGGAATTAAGGGAGGAGCCGCAGGCGGCGGATACGCGCAGGCGGTGCCGATGGAGGATATCAATCTTCATTTTACCGGAGATTTTCACGCGATAGGAGCGGCTAACAATCTGCTTGCCGCTATGCTTGACAATCACATTCACCAGGGAAATGAGCTCAATATCGATACAAGAAGAATAGTTTTTAAAAGGTGCGTCGATATGAACGACCGTCAATTAAGAAACATTGTAGACGGGCTCGGAGGCAAGAACAACGGTGTTCCTAGGGAAGACGGATTTGATATCACGGTTGCAAGCGAGATAATGGCGGTGCTGTGTTTAAGCTCGGATATTTCGGATCTTAAAGATAAGCTATCGGAAATTATTGTAGCTTATAACACCGCGGGCGAGCCTGTCAGGTGCAGAGATCTTAAAGCTCAGGGCGCAATGGCTGCGCTTTTAAAAGACGCTGTAAAGCCTAATCTTGTGCAGACTTTAGAGGGAACGCCTGTGATAATTCACGGAGGACCCTTTGCTAACATAGCTCACGGCTGCAACTCTGTTATAGCTACGAAAACAGCTCTTAAATGCGCAGATTTTGTGGTTACGGAGGCGGGTTTCGGAGCTGATCTCGGAGCCGAGAAGTTCTTTGATATAAAGTGCAGAAAATCGGGATTAAGGCCTGACGCCTGCGTTTTGGTTGCAACTATAAGGGCGCTTAAAATGCACGGCGGGGTTGATAAAAAGCACTTAAACGAAGAAAACGGGGAGGCACTTCTAAAAGGTATTCCTAATTTGATCAGGCATTTATCGAACATAAAAAATGTTTACGGTCTGCCCGCAGTTGTTGCACTGAACGTTTTCCCGACCGATACAAAAATGGAAATCGAAGTTATAACCGAGAAATGCAAAGAGATAGGCGTAAATGTTGTTTTATCCGAGGCCTGGGAGAAAGGCGGAGAAGGTGCAAAAGCGCTGGCGCACGAAGCAGTGAGATTATGCGAAGAAGAAAAGCCCGATTTTAAATTTGCTTATGAAGATAATATAAGTATGAAAGAAAAGATCGAGGCTGTTGTCAAAAAGGTTTACGGCGGCGACGGGGTGGTTTTAACGACGGAGGCGCAAAAGCAACTAAAAGAGATAGAAAACTCACCCTATTCCTTACTGCCCGTTTGTATAGCAAAAACTCAGTACAGCTTTTCCGACGATCCTCTTAAATTAGGAGCGCCCGAGCATTTTACAGTGACTGTGAGAAACATTAAAATTTCCGCAGGCGCGGGATTTGCGGTGGTGCTGACAGGAAATATTCTTACTATGCCGGGACTTCCTAAAAAACCGGCAGCGGAAAATATCGATATAGATGAAAACGGAAAAATAACGGGGTTATTTTAAAATTCACCCGGCGATAAAGTTTTTAAGACTTTGCCGCCGGGTCTTATTATATTTTACAGGCCTAATTCATATAATTATTTTATATTTCACATAAAGCGGTGAGAAAATGATTTGCAGAATTGACGAGCTTAAAAACAAGCAGGTGGTTTGTATAAACGATGGTTTTGTTTTAGGGTATATCGGAGATATTGAGCTTGATACCGAGTCGGGAACTCTTACAGCAATTATTATCTTCGGAAGGCCTCGGCTTTTCGGACTTATCGGAAAACAGGATGATATTATTATTCCGTGGAAAGATATTAAGGTGATAGGGAAAGAGACTGTTTTGGTGACCGCCGATTCCTCCAAATATGCAGGTCTGATCTGAAAATTGTTTTGCGGAGGTCTGATTGCACCTGATTTTTGTGCAATTATAACAAATATCGTCAAAAAACTTGTAACTCGCTCTCAGAAATTTAACAAAAATATATTGAAAATCTTAATAAATACTGATATAATAAAATAAAGATTTAAAAGATTTTCGGTGAAGGGGAATTTGAAATGGAAAAATATTTTCCTGATTTTGAAAACACGGTAAAATCCGACGCTTACAAGCACCTCGGATCTTTTTTTACTAAGTCGCACACAATTTTCCGCGTGTGGGCTCCGAATGCAAAAAAAGTGAGCGTGGCGGGAGATTTCAATAATTGGAATACCGATGTTTCCCCGATGAAAAATATCGGCGGAGGAGTTTTCGAGGCGAAGATAAAGGGCGTTAAAGAATATGACTGCTATAAATATGCAGTAACAGGGCCGAACGGTAAAACTATTCTTAAAAGCGATCCTTATGCGCGCCATTTTCAGACGGCTCCGGAAAATGCTTCGAAAATTTATGCCGAGCATAATTTTGAATGGACTGACGCCGAATACAAAGCCGAAAAGCACAAAAGGGCGGTTTATTCCTCGCCTGTCAATATTTATGAGGTGCATCTGGGCTCCTGGATGAAAAACAGCGACGGAAGCTTTCTTGACTATGAAACGGCGGCTATAAATCTTTCAAAATATGTGAAAAAAATGGGATATACTCACATTGAGCTTATGCCTATAACCGAATTTCCCTTTGAAGGCTCGTGGGGATATCAGGTGAGCGGATATTTCGCACCGACTTCAAGATACGGAACTCCCGACGCTTTCAAAAAATTCGTGGATATAATGCACAGCCGGAATATCGGCGTTATCCTTGATTGGGTGCCGGCGCATTTTCCTAAAGACGAATTCGGGCTTTACAGGTTTGACGGTACGCCGCAGTATGAGTATTCCGACGAGCGAAAAGGTGAGCATAAGGAATGGGGAACCGCCGTATTTGATTACGGTAAACCTGCAGTTATAAGTTTTCTGATTTCGAGTGCTGTTTTTTGGATAAAGGAATTCCATATCGACGGAATAAGGGTAGACGCGGTCGCCTCTATGCTATATCTTGACTACGGCAGAAAAGACGGCGAATGGGTGCCTAATTCTTACGGCGGAAGAGAAAATCTTGAGGCTGTGGAATTTTTAAGACTGGTAAACAAAGCCGCATTTGAGGCGGATCCCGATATTCTTATGATAGCGGAAGAGTCCACAGCGTGGCCGATGGTTACAAAGCCCGCATTTGACGGAGGACTCGGATTTAATTTCAAGTGGAATATGGGCTGGATGAACGATATGCTCAGCTACATGAAGACTGACCCGCTGTTCCGTGCCGGCAACCATAACAAAGTTACGTTCAGCTTCTTCTATGCATTCAGTGAAAACTTTGTCCTGCCCATCAGCCACGATGAAGTTGTGCACGGCAAGTGCAGCCTGATCAATAAGATGCCCGGTGATTACGAAGCAAAGTTCGCCAACCTGCGCACCTTCTATGGCTATATGATGGCCCATCCGGGCAAAAAACTGCTGTTCATGGGCCAGGAATTCGGCCAGTTCATTGAATGGGACGAGAAAAAGCAGCTGGATTGGATGCTTCTTGGCTATGATAAGCACCATGAACTGCAAACCTACGTCAAGGATCTGAACCACTTCTACCGTGAGACCGCCTCTCTCTGGCAGGTCGATTACAGCTGGGAAGGGTTCCAGTGGATCGTGCCGGATGATAACAAACAGAGCGTGATCGCGTTCCTGCGCCGGGACGCCAAGGGCAAGATGCTCCTGGTTGTCTGCAACTTTAACCCCGTCCTGCGCGAAAGCTACTCGATGGGCGTGCCCAACCCCGGTACATACAAAGAGCTGATCAACTCGGATGACGTCAAGTATGGCGGTACCGGTGTCAAAAATGGCAGTGTAAAGAGCGTCAAGGGCCCGATGCACGGCTTTGACCAGCATATTGAGGTAACCCTGCCGCCGCTGTCCACCATCTATTTCAGCGTTCCTGCTGCCCGCAAAAAGGCAGGA